>ORJL010621241.1_pt1 | contig 56832 bp, 62 predicted proteins | sample 1779941 | NCBI WGS metagenome assembly ORJL01 (sample SAMEA104232317, study PRJEB22302) | groundwater metagenome | biome: forest; feature: aquifer; material: groundwater | place: USA | collected 2011-08-07 | depth 5.8 m | reverse complement strand
TGCATCAACGTTTTCAGTTATGCAACCTCAGCAGGCTTCGCTTCACTAATATCATTTTTGGCGGAATTTTGCAATTTTTTGTTTAATTTCAATAGGGAAGCTTGATCGTGGGGAATAACGTTACGGTAAGGGGCTGCCCGCGTGATTGGCTACAGCGGAGCCGCCTACCTGTGAAAAAAACTAACTTCGCCAGCCGGAACGGCGGGCAGTCCCTTTGACTGACTTGTTGGGCATGAGGATGACGCTTGACCCGAACCGGAAAAACCCGCTGCACCACAACGCCGCCAACCCAAGCAGCCAGCCATAAAAAACGGAAGGCAGCCCCGTAAGCCAACCAGCCCAAAACAAAAACCCATTCCGACCGCTTGACAGTGACGGCACTTGACCCAAACCCCACAGGCCGAAAGCGGACGGCAAAAAACCCAACCGGCAACCACACAGCAAAAGCGAACCGGACAACCCGCCAAAAACCCAAAGCCAACAAACCGCCAACAATGAGGCGAACGACAAGGCGCGGATGCCGGACAAGCAACCGCCAATAGCACCTGACCGCCCAAGCCCAAAAAAAACCACAACCCACGAAACAAGTACGGAGACGACAGTGTTGCCAAACCGCAGAATTCAGGGATGACGCTTAACCCAACCCGCAGTGTAACCAAGCAACGGCAACCAGCAGCCTAAAAGCCACCCACGCCCCACAAGCCCGGCTGGCAAACCCCAGCCCGCCCAAACTAAGACCGCCCAACGTTAAGTAGGCACCTAAAAAGGTGCCATGAATTACACACAAAACGGCGCATAGTATTTACACGCCCCTTGATTTTTCAGGAATATACGCCTTGATTTTTTTGTTAGCAACCCATCCGGACAAATAAGTTCTACACCGATAAATCCCCGTGCTACAAATTCGGAGGACGTTACGTGACCACCGCCGCCCATCAGGTTATCGGGCCTATCCCAACCCTGCGCCAACTTTGCTAATCAAATTTAAGCCCCGCAAATGCAAGGTAAAACTGCTTAGCCGTCCTGCCGCTTTTTGAAGCGCGGCTGTGGGCAAAGTCCAAGGCCGCTTTATGCAGGCTTTCGCGCCCATCCGGGGCGTCGGGGAAAAAGCTGTCTACAATGGCCAGATAGGTTTGTGCGGTTTGCGGGTAAAAACCCAAAGACAAGCCGAAACGGTCCGAGAGCGAGGTTTTTTCTTCGACGGTATCGGAATAATGCACTTCCCTATCGACCAGGTGGGAGTCGAGGTTGTCCTTCATCAGTTCCGGGAGCAAATGGCGGCGGTTAGAGGTGGCGTAGACCAGGACGTTTTCCGGCGGTAGTTCGATGGAGCCTTCCAGGACGCTTTTTAAGGATTTGTAGTGGCTGTCGCCGGATTCAAAAGAAAGGTCGTCGCAATAAATGATAAAGCGTTGCGGCAGTTCGCGGATGTCATCGACAATTTCGGGCAAGTACACCAAGTCTTGTTTGTCCACCTCTATCAGCCGCAAGCCTTGGATTTTGTAGGCATTGAGCAAGGCTTTGATCAGCGAGGATTTGCCCGTGCCCCGCGACCCCCAAAGCAGGGCGTTGTTGGCGGGTCGGTTGGCCAAAAAGCGTTGGGTGTTTGCCAGGAGCTGCTGCTTTTGCCCGTCGATGCCCAATAAATCCTCCAGTTGGATGGGGTCGATATGGCGCACGGGGCGGAGGTATTCTTTGCGTTGCCGCCATATTGCGGCGGGGGTTACATTCCAATCAATCATTATTATGGCCCGCTAAAGATAAAATGGTGGTTTGTGGATAACCATTGCCGGAACGGGTTTTACCCGTTCCGTAACGTTTTAAGCACCTATAAGGCATGTTGAAATTAAGGACGGGGTTACAAAAAACCCGTCCAGCTTTGGAGCCGTCCTAGGTTCTGTTGACGTTTCATTAAGAAAAAATCAAAAGGTTATCGTCATGCCGCCAAGGAATGGCGGCATCCAGATGGCCGGGAAGCCATCCTTGGCCACTGGATTCCGGCAATCCATGCCGGAATGACATGATAAAATCAAAGTTAATTTCCTAACATAATGAAAATAAAGCATTAATTTTTTATCAAAACGTCAACAGAACCTAGGTCATTTTTTAAACAACGTAATGGTCTGGGATTGGTCATCAATATGCACTTGATAACGCCCTAGAACGCTCATGCCCAATAAATGGTTTGCCCCCAACAGCTTGTCGGCGACAAAGGCGGCATCGACGTTGGTGATGGTTTCCCCGGCGATTTTTAATTCCCGCAACACGCCGATTTTGGCCATGGCCGTGCCATTGGCGGTTTGCATGTTTTGGCGCGTCAGGTTGCTGTCGCTAAGGCCCAATTGGGCGATCATCGAATCGGGCAGCACCACCAAATCCGCCCCGGTGTCGACCATCATGTCTAGGGTTTGCCAGAGCCGCCCGTCACTCGACAAGGATACGGCCACGATCAGGTGGCCACCTTCTTGGCGGGTAGGCAAGACGATGCGGTTGGTCACCCTCGGTTGTTTTTTATTGAGGAGGGTGACGCGCTCGATCTGGCCTTTGCTGTTGCGGCTGCTGATGTGGTTGTAGGCCGCCAGAATTTGGTCGAGTTGCTGCGCCAAGCTGCCGTGGGTGATGATTTTTTGGCCATTTTGGATGTTCTCAAAGCCGCTGATTTCAATGTGCATTTGCTCTTGTAACGCTTGGATTTGCCCGAATAAATCATCGGCATGCTCTGGAGTTTGGGCATGGGCGCCCAATCCCGCCAACACTAAGGCCAAAAGGCAAAGGGCTTTGCTGATGCCGAAGATTTTCATGGGTGATGGGTCATAAGGCAATACGCCCGATCACGTCCATTTCTGCTTGCGTAAGTGCGGGCAAGTCATGGCTGGCGAGGTCGTCATGCATATTTTGCCCATTGCTGGTGCCGGTGAGCGGGATCATGCCCAGTTGCATCGCAAAGCGGAACACCAGTTGCGGCACGGTGCAACCCAAGCGCCGGGCAATTTTGACGATGCCGGGTTTTTGCAATTCGCCGGCATTGGCGGTCAACAGAGAGAAACCCTGGTAGATGACATCGTGTTCTTGGCATAAGCTGCGGATCTTGGCATCCCACTGGGTGCGGGCATAACAGCGGTTTTGGACAAAAGCGGGCTTGATCTCCGCTTGGCTGATGAGCGCTTGCAGCTGACCGATGTTGACATTGGAAATGCCCAGCAACTTTACGGCACCGGTTTTATGTAGCCGTTCCATCTCGCGCCAGACTTCCCAATCGGCATCCCCCAGGCCTTGGCCTGTAGAAGGCCCATGCAAGATGTAAGAGTCCAAATAATCGGTGTGCAGGTGTTCCAATGAACTGGCAAACGATTGCTGCACTTGGGTGCTGAAATCCGCTTGGGGATCGTAAGGCAAGCGATCATCTTGGCTGGAAACGAAGGTGAATTTGCTTTGCAAAAACAGCTGCGGGCGTTGCAGCAATTTCTCGGTTATGGCCTGCTTGACCGCGTTGCCGACACCGGCTTCGAAGTAATGGCGGCGTTGGTTGGCGGTGTCTATGCCCAAAAACCCCGCTTTGATGGCGTTGTAAGTTAATGCTTCAGTTTGTGCTTCTTTCCAGGCCGTCCCGTAAAGGAAGCGTGGGATTCCAATGCCTTTATGGCTAATCAGCCTGCTGGGCAGGTGTGCGGTATCGGTCATGCTGTTGCTCCGGTTCTTAAGGTCGGTTACCAACAGTGTCCCTGATTAAAAGCTGATTTGCAAACGGCCTGGATGATTTTTGGGGCCGCCATTGATGGTGCGGCGTGTGGTTTTGCCCGGCAAAATCAATCCGCCGAACCCCGTAAAAACAATAACGCGCCCACATCGCTGTAGGCTTCACCGTGCGTGCTGCCTGCGGGGGCCAGTTGATAGTCGCCTGCACGCAATAAAATATCCCCTAAAAACAGCTCGCCACTGAGCATCATGCATTCTTCATTTTGCGGATGCCCGTGGAGGGCGACAGTTGCCCCGGCTTCCATGCGCAACAGGCAAGACGCGAGCACGCCGTCGGAATACAGGTGTTTTCTGGAGACGCCGGCGGCGATAGTGTGCCAGCCGTCAACCTCATCGGCAAAAACCGTTTGTGATTCGGCCTTGCCGAAGGGCAGCAAGCCGCCTAATAATTCACGGGCTACGGCAGGCGCATTGCCAACAGAAGTCCCGCGCAAATACGCCAAGCCACCTTGCCGGGATTGTATGCGTTGATGATGGCTGCCGGAGGGCGCGGCATGGTAATCAAACACCCCCAGATCCAGGTCACCCACTTGCAAGCCGCCGCGCAGGACTATGCCTTCTTCCAGCCAGTTATGCTTATGTTCAGGCAACACCGCGCCAGGGGCGAAGTTTATCAATACGGAATTGCCTTGGTCGCCCTGCCACAACATTTTGAATTGGATGCCTTTTTTTAGGGTTTGCCAGACGCCGTTTTTGGCCCTGACCGTCAATAGGCTGCTGTGAGCCGCAACGCTACGCGCAATGCGTTCTTGCAAGCGGCCTGCCAACGATGGGTGTACACGCAATTCTGGCGTGACCGGCATAATATGTTCGGCCAGCAAACGGCCCAATTCGGTTTGTTCTACGGATGTGCCGGAAGGCTCTGAGGGGGCTGAGGGGTCTGTTTTGCTAGTCATAACGTTACAATCAATAGTCGGCAGCAATTGCCAATGTTTGTTTAAGGCCCAATAAGGCACGGCGTATATGCGATTTTACGGTTCCCAGCGGCAAATCCATGTGCCTGGCGATTTCATCATGGCTAAGGCCCCGGAAAAACGCCAACGCCACCAATTGCCTAGGCAACGGGTCGAGTTGCGCCAGCGCCTCGTGGACGCGGCTCCCCGCTTCCACCGCCAAAAGCAAATCCTGAGGGTTGCCATCTGCCATAAAACCGGCCTCGGACTCCTCTTCCCCACATTCCACCGTATCCAATTGGCGCAACGCGTCTAAAGCGCGGCTACGGGCAATCGTCATCACCCAAGCTAAAACACTACCGCGTTGGGCGTCAAAACGGGGGGCTTGCCGCCAAACTTGCCAAAAGGCATCTTCAGTCACTTCCTCGGCGAGTTGGGCATGCCGGGTGATCCTGAGGGCCAAACCATACACACGCCCCAGCAATTGTCCGTACAAGGCGGAAAACGCCTGCTGGTCCTGTTCAATAATCCGCTCAATTAACGCCAATAAGTGCGGCTCGTCAAGGGCGGGCGGCGCAGGGGAAAATGCAGTCGCGACCTCATTAGGGGCATCCGCAAGGTCATTAGCCATCAGGTCATCTCGTTCAGTGCCGGATTTTCCGTTCATAGTTATCTTAGTTAACCTTTATACGCTTGGAATGAACAACCGGATGCAGATGCAGCAAAATAAGGCAATGACGGGCTACCTGAGGCATCAGGGTTTAGCGCACTGCTGGAGGAAGTAGGATACAGCTTGAGGGGAACCGGGACAGGCACGCTTGTGGCGCAAGTCTAGCCGGAAACGGGGAATCAGGGAAGGGTCACTTGGGGAAATAGGATAAAAATGCATCTCCCACCTGTGCCGATGCGCGCTTTCGTCCTTGAACCAATGGTTCAAGTGGGGACACGGCAGGCCAATCAGGCTTCTTGTCTAAAACAAGCATGCGCACCATGGCCAGGCATCAGCCCCCGGGGTTAATACAGGTTCAGGAAACACCCAGCACACTGTCAAACACGGCAGGAGATACAGGTTTATAGTTTAACGTGTTTAGGGACTTTCCAAAACGTTTTCTATTTTATTGCTGATTTTGGCAAGGCTTTCCTCCAAACGTTGCTTGAGCATAGCATTTTGATTTTTCGCGACTTGCAGCTCATGGGCCAGATTTAGCGCGGCGATCACGGCTATGCGGTCGGCGCCGTTCACCTTGCCGGAGTCGCGCATTCTACGCATCTGCACATCCAGGTCTTGTGCGGATTGCAGCAAGTCGTCCTGGTCTTCAAGGTCGCAGGCAATCCGGTATTCTTTGCCCATAATGGTAATGGCGATTGAATGGGGTTTATTAATCATGTGGTTGCTCCATAGCTTTCAGACGGTTGATCATAGCCTCAACCCTAGCTCTAGCCAACGCAGTTTGGCCCATCAGCTGGGCTTTTTCTTCCAACAGCTCCTGCTGCCGAAGCCTCAACAAATGGTTGTCATTTTTTACGGCCTGATAATGCCCGATAAGCTGGTCGAGTTTTTCTTCAAGTTCTTGTAATGCTAAGGGTTGATCAATTAGTGATGATGTCATGACGGCGACTCAAGTGTTGCGGATTGCAGAGAACAAACTATTATCCAAGTTAACAATCAATGGTAGCATAAGCGGTATTTTTCTTTTAGCGTTAGTGCGATTTTTATGCGGGAATTATGCCTTACTCAACTGTAGATGCCTTATTAAAGCAAAACAACCCGGATCTTAGTGCCGCTGAAGCCCATGGTGTCGCTTCCGGCATATTGTGCGTCAATGGCCAAGCCTCTTCCGAATATTGGCTGGGCGAACTGCTGGACCATAACCAGCCCCTTAACAAAGAGGGCCGCCTGTTGTTAACCCGGTTGTTTGAAGAAACCCGCCGCTTGCTTGCCAGCGATGCATTCGACTTCGCCTTATTATTGCCCGACGATGACGAATTGTTGTCCATACGCGTGACCGCTTTGAAGGCTTGGTGCCAGGGCTTCTTGTTCGGTACAGGATGCGGGCAATTGCGCAACACCTTAAGCGCGGACGCACAAGGCATACTCAAGGATATTGCCGAATTCACCAAACTGGAAACGGACGCGGAAGGCGAAGAAGATGAGGCCGCCTTTGTGGAAATATCCGAATATCTAAGATCGGCAGTGTTGTTGTTACAAGAAGAACTAGATGCTGACGGCAGCACGACCATTCACTAGGAGTGTGGACATGAAAGCGAACGAATTTAAAAAACGCCGTAAGCAACTGATGCAGCAGGTGGGGATCGGCAATATCGCCCTCATTTCCAGCGCATCCGTGCGTACCCGCAACCGCGATGTCGATTACCCGTTCCGGCAAGATAGCGATTTTTATTATCTGACCGGATTTAACGAGGCGGATGCTTTGGCGGTGTTTGTCCCAGGCCGTGAGGAAGGCGAATATATCCTGTTCTGCCGCGAATTTGACGAAACCAAAGCCCTCTGGGAAGGCGCACATGCTGGCCTCGAAGGCGCGACCCAACACTATTCCGCCGACGAAGCCTTTCCGATAGGCGAGGCGGACGAACGTTTGCCGGACTTACTGGCCGGCAAACGCAAGGTGTTTTATCCCATGGGCCAAAATGCCGATTTGGATGCCGGTGTCTTGGATTGGATCAACCAGCTACGCCAAAAAGCCCGCTCCGGGATCACCGCACCACATGAGTTGAGTGCGCTGGAGCAAATCCTCCATGAAATGCGCTTGTTCAAATCCGCCGCCGAACTCAAACTAATGCGCCATGCCGCCGAAATGTCCGCGCAAGGCCACATCAAAGCCATGCAGGCCTGCCAAGCCGGACGCCACGAATACCAAATCGAAGCGGAACTGGTGCACCACTTCATGCAAGCGGGGCTTCGCGCCGTCGCCTACCCGTCCATTGTCGCGGGTGGCAAGAACGCTTGCACCTTGCATTACACCGGCAACACCGACATTTTGAAAAACGGTGACTTGCTGCTGATTGATGCGGGGGCGGAATGCGACCATTACGCGGCGGACATCACCCGCACTTTCCCCGTATCCGGCAAGTTTAGCGACGCACAACGCGAGCTTTACCAATTGGTTTTGGATGCCCAATACGCCGCCATCGGACAGGTCAAGCCCGGCGCTACCTGGATACAGCCGCACGATGCCGCCGTGGAAGTGCTGACCCGTGGGCTGGTCAAGTTAGGTTTGCTAAAGGGTAGCGTGAAAAAACTGATCAAAGATGAAAAATATAAGGCCTTTTACATGCACCGCACCGGGCATTGGCTGGGCATGGACGTGCATGATGTCGGCGATTATAAAATCAACGGCGAATGGCGCACGCTTGAGCCGGGCATGGTGCTGACCGTCGAACCCGGCTTGTACATCCCCGCCGATTACAAAAAAGCCGATGCGAAGTGGCGGGGTATAGGGATCCGCATCGAGGATGACGTGCTGGTTACGGAAGACGGCTGCGAAGTCTTGACCCATAGCGTCCCTAAAACCATCGCCGATATTGAAGCGCTCATGCAACAGGCCCATTGATGCAATACGATTATGATTTGCTTATCGCCGGTGGCGGCTTAGCGGGCAACTGCCTGGCATTGGCCTTAAAAGGCAGCGGCTTGCGCATCGCCATCATCGAAGCCAACACCCGCGCCCAACAGCAGGCCGCGCCTGCTGGCGACCGTGCCTTGGCGTTGGCGGCAGGTACGGTCAATGCTTTGGAAACCTTGGGCATTTGGCAAGGCATCGCCGACAAAGCCACCGCCATCAAACACATCCACATTTCTGACCGCGGGCACTTTGGCAAAGCCCGGCTATCGGCAGAAAAAAACCATGTCCCCGCTTTAGGCTACGTCATCACGGCCCGCGATATCGAAGGCCATCTTGCCGATTTGGCCGGACAGGGCGCCATTGACGTGATCGCTCCGGCACGGCTGGCCGGGCTGATGCCTGGCGGCGAAGCCATCAACGCCAGCCTCAAACAAGGCAACGACTCCATCAACCTCAGCGCAAAATTGCTGGTCGGCGCGGACGGCGGCATGTCCTCCGTGCGCGCCTTGTTGGATATACCGCAACACAGCACCGATTATCGGCAAACCGCCCTCGTCACCACGGTCAAGTCTTCGCTCCCGCACCATAACACCGCCTACGAGCGTTTCACCGCCTCCGGGCCGCTGGCGTTATTGCCGCAGGGCGCGCACCATAGTTCCGTGGTTTGGACGCGCACCACAGACGAAGCCGAAGCCCTGATGTTAGGCAGCGAAAAAGATTTCCTCAATGAATTGCAAGACTGTTTTGGATTTAGGTTAGGCGGACTGGCTCTGGCCGCCCCCAGACGGGCCTTCCCCTTATCGTTGATACGTGCCGAAACCATGCAACGTGACCGCGCCGTCATCATCGGTAACGCCGCCCACCAATTGCATCCGGTTGCCGGGCAAGGCTTTAACTTGGGTTTGCGTGATGTCATGCAACTCGCCGCCAACTTAACGGCCGTCGCACAAAACCAGCAAGACATCGGCAGCCGCGAAGTGCTGTCCGCTTATACCCAAGCACGCCTAAAAGACCACGCCCGTGTCATCGGCTTTACCGATAGTGTCGTTAAGATATTCTCAAATGACTGGCTGGCGATTGCCGCCGCAAGGAATCTGGGCTTGGCCGTGCTTGACCATATCCCGTCAGCCAAAGCGGCCTTGGCAAAACAGGCGATGGGCTTGGCCAATTGAATTGATCAGCGCGCGAGTTGAGGTTTATTGGCTTGCATTTTAGCCTTCATTGGCCGAAGGCATGGATACCAAAATTACCTATCCAAAAAAATGCGTGCCAACAGTGTTGGCTGCTGGCACGCAAATTTAAACAGGCCGGGCACCCAAGCTGCCCCAATCGGCTTCGCGGTTGTAAAAAACAACCTCGTAGCCCTTCCCTCTCCCCATTACTTGGTTTTCTTTTCCGATGCCGGTTTTGGCGGTACTGCCGCCGCGTCACCTAACAAAAGGTCCGCTTTGTTTTTTTCTATCGTTTTCTCGCCAATACCAGGCACATCCGCAAGCTCTTCAATGGTTTTGAACGGGCCTTTTTCAGTGCGGTATTTGACAATCGCCTCGGCCTTTTTCAGGCCTATGTTCGTTAGGGCATCTGCGATGGTTTTGGCATCAGCCGTGTTGATATTGACTGGTGCGGCAAACACCTGCAACGTAAAAGACATTAAACCCAACAAGGACAGCATGATCAGCTTTTTCATATTTCCTCCAATTGTGAATAAATTTAAGGACAAGCCTTAGGACGGGTGGGAATAGCCAAGATGGCCCAAACGTGCGGCCTCATCTGCCACCCGACCTAAAGTCTAGCCCCAGTCCCTTTTATTACAATCACGAAGGAATGGTAATATGTACATTGACAAAACCGTGGGCATTCGATAGAGGCCTACGCTAGCCCGGCTAATATAGGCGACCCCAGTTCCATGTTGCCGACTAAAAACCTGCTTGTTTCAACACCAAAAGCCATTGGTCACACCAAATCACTGGCATAAATTTTATAAGCCGCCCCGGCCTGCTCCTTCACCAACTTTGGCACGAGATAACCCGGCAAGGTGGCCTGGACTTCACGCATGATACTCAAGGCTTCTGCCAAGCCCACTTCAAAATGGCCGGCACCTTGCGCCTTATCCAACAAATGCAGGTAATACGGGGTCACCCCATGCCTAAAGAGCCGTTCGCTAAGCCCGCACAGCACCCCGGCTTCGTCATTGACACCTTTAAGTAAAACGGCTTGGTTAAATACGGCGATGCCGTTTGCTTTCAACCGGGCCAGTGCACCCGCCACGCGCGGGTTCAGTTCATTGGCATGGTTGCAATGCACCACCATGACGATGGTTTTGCCGCTGCTTGCCAAAATGGCCAACAACTCATCGGTGATGCGTGCAGGCAAGACAATGGGCAAGCGGCTATGGATGCGGATGCGTTCAACATGGCCAATTTGGTTGAGTTGTTGGATCAGCCCGGCCAATTGGCTGTCGTTTAACATCAAAGGGTCACCGCCGCTTAAAATGACCTCAGTGATGCTGGGGTCGGCATTGACATAGTTAAGTGCGGCCTGTTGTTTTTGCTTGCTTAATTGCATGTCCGCGTAGGGGAAGTTCCGCCGGAAGCAATAGCGGCAATTGATTGCGCAAGTGCCGGTGTTGATTAACAATACCCTACCGTGGTATTTATGCAGCACGCCGATTTCGGCAACGGCAGGCAAGTCACCGACCGGGTCATCGCCAAAGCCAGGGATATTGAGCAATTCATCGGCGATGGGCAGCACTTGCCGCAATAAGGGGTCGTGGGGATTGCCTTTTTCGATGCTGGCGGCAAAACTTAACGGGACTTTCAGGGCAAATTTTTGGCTTGCCGGAACGGCAATGGGCAGCCCATCCATGGATAGGTGCAGATACCCGCACAGGTCATCAAGCCGGGTGAATGCCCCGGCCAATTGTTGTTGCCAGTTAAGGGAAAAATGCTCGGTTTCATAGGATTCTTCGGTCATAGCCAAGGTATTAAAAGTTTCACTGGAAGGTTGCCTCCATTATAATGGTTGGCTTTTATTTATTGTGTCTAATTATTGTACATACTTGAGGATAAAATGGCTGTTTATAGCACTAGTGAGTTTAGGTCCGGGCTGAAAGTCATGATCGACAATGATCCTTGCGCGATCATTGAAAATGAGTTTGTCAAACCCGGCAAAGGCCAAGCGTTTAACCGCGTTAAAATCAGGAACCTGAAAACAGGCCGCGTAATCGAGCGCACGTTCAAATCCGGCGAATCCCTAGAAGGGGCGGACGTTGTCGATGTGGAAATGCAGTACCTTTACAATGACGGTGAATTCCGCCATTTTATGGTCCAAGACACTTTTGAGCAGTACCAAGCCGACCCTAAAATTGTCGGTGACGCCGCCTTATGGCTGAAAGACCAGGATTTTTGCTTTGTCACGTTGTGGAATGACGCGCCATTGGCGGTCACGCCCGCCAATTTTGTCGAACTGGAAATTATCGAAACCGATCCGGGTGTCCGTGGCGATACCTCTGGCGGCGGCGGCAAACCGGCAAAATTGACTACAGGCGCGGTGGTCAGGGTGCCTTTATTTGTCCAACAGGGCGAAACCATTAAAGTTGACACCCGTACTGGCGAATATATTTCCCGCGTCAAAGAATAAGTGCAGGAAGACTGGCAACCCAGCTGTAACCTGGAATTTTTGCGCCTAAGGGCGCAGCTGGTGCATGGCATCCGGTGTTTTTTCTTGGAGCGGGGAGTGCTTGAAGTGGAAACGCCTTTGCTTGGCCACGGCATTGGCACCGACCCGCAATTGGCATTTTTTACAACCGAGTATTGCAGCTTACCGCTGCAACAGCGGCTTTTCTTGCAAACTTCCCCTGAATTTGCCATGAAGCGCTTGCTGGCGGCAGGTAGCGGTTCCATTTACCAAATTTGTAAAGCCTTCAGGAATGGCGAATCAGGGCGCTTCCATAACCCTGAATTTACGTTGCTAGAATGGTATCGGGTCGGCTTCACCTTGCCAGAGCTGATGGATGAAGTGGATGAATTATTTGCCACGCTAGTTGCCGGACATCAACTGCAAGCGGCACAACGGATCAGTTATCAGGCCGTTTTTCACCAATATACCGGCTTAAACCCTTTACAGTTCTGTCATCAGGATTATTGTGCTTATGCGATGGCGAACGGCCTACCGGAAGCCGTGGCGCTGTGCGGCGAAAACCACCTGTTATGGCTGGATGTCATTTTCAGCCATAAAATCCAGCCCCAGTTAGGTGCCAACGGCCTGTGCATGGTTTACGGGTATCCCGCTTGCCAGCCCTCATTGGCAAGGGCCAGCGCAAACAACCCGCACACGGTTGACCGCGTGGAATTGTTTATGAACGGCATTGAGTTGGGCAATGGCTACTACGAATTGGCCAATGCCGCCGAACAGGAACGGCGCTTCAATAAGGAAATCCAGATACGCCAGGAACAAAACTTGGCTCCGGTCATCAAAGACCGACGTTTATTGGCCGCCTTAGTTTCGGGTTTGCCAGATTGTGCCGGTATCGCCATCGGTTTGGACCGGCTGCTCATGGTGTTGGGGTCGGCGGCCACCATCAATGAAACCCTTAGTTTCGCGATAGACAGGGCATAAGGCGGTTTCAATTGTTACTGTGTTATAATCCGACCCCATCTATCTTCAAATAATGATGTTTTACTTTTAGCTGTTGACATGAAATTAAATACTTTTTCTCGCTGGTTATTGCTAGGCTTGCTTGTATCCCAGGCGGTTAAAAGTGATGGTGAATTCATCGTCAGTGACATTAAGGTCAACGGCTTGCAACGCATCTCGCTCGGGACGGTTTATAACTATTTGCCCGTCAATGTCGGTGAAAGGTTTTCCCAGGAAAAAGTCGCCCCGGCCATCCGGGCCCTGTTCAAAACAGGTTTTTTCAAAGACATCTCTTTGGAACAAGTAGGCTCGACGCTGGTTGTAAACGTTGTTGAACGGCCATCAATAGCGAAAATCGTTTTTGAAGGCAATAAGGATTTGTCCAAAGATGACCTGAAAAAAGCCCTAGATAAAATAGGCTTGTCGGAAGGTAAGATTTTTGACCGGCAAGTGCTGGATAAAGTCGAACAAGAGTTAAACCGCCAATATCTGAGCCACGGCAAGTACGGCTTAAAGATCAAAACGGAAGTCAGCCCCTTGACCCGTAACCGGGTGGGTGTCCATATCAACATTTCCGAAGGCAAGGTTGCCAAAATCCAGCAGATCAATATCGTGGGCAACCAGGCTTTTGATGACAAAACCCTGTTGGACACCATTGAGCTAAGCACCTCCAACCTGTTATCGTTTTACACCAAGGACGACCAGTATTCCAAACAAAAACTCGCCGCCGACCTGGAAACGCTCCGCTCTTATTATCTCGACCGCGGCTACATCAATTTCGCGATTGAATCGACACAAGTCGCCATTACCCCTGATAAAAAAGGCATTTATATCACTATCAACGTCAAGGAAGGCGACGTTTACAGCCTGGAAAAAGTCAAGCTGGCCGGGAATTTAGTGGCCCCTCCCGATGAACTGGTCAAATTGGTCAGTATCGGCCCCGGTGAGATTTTTTCCAGAAAAAGCGCCACTGAAACCTCCAAGGCCATTTCTGACCGCCTAGGTAACGATGGCTATGCGTTTGCCAACGTCAATATGGTGCCGGAAATCAACGAAGCCAAAAAAACCGTTGAAATGACCTTTTTCGTCGATCCTGGCAAACGCGCCTATGTCCACCAGATCAATATGAGCGGCAACACCAAAACCCGTGACGAGGTGTTACGCCGTGAAATGCGGCAAATGGAGTCAAGCTGGGCCTCCAGCGCCAAAATTGAGCGTTCCAAAACACGGCTTGAACGGTTAGGGTATTTTGAATCGGTTAATGTGGAAACGCCACCAGTGGTCGGCACCAATGACCAGATCGACGTCAAATACTCCGTCGTTGAAAAAGCCTCCGGCAACCTTTCCGCAGGCATTGGCTTTTCACAAGTGCAAGGCATTGTTTTGAATGCCAATATATCCCAGGATAACGTGTTCGGTTCTGGCAAGCGCATCAATTTGGCATTTAACAACAGCAATTACCTGACCAGTTACCAACTGGGTTTTTTCAACCCTTACTTCACCACTGACGGGGTCAGTGTCGGTTACAACGCAGGCTACACCAAGCGTAATGCCGGGCAAATCAACATCGCCCGGTATTCAACCGAAGTCTTGAATGCCGGCATGGATTTCGGCATCCCGTTAAATGAATTTGACCAGGTCCGTTTTGGTTTGGAAGGCAAGCATACGCAATTAAGCGAAACGACCTTGTCGTCCAAGCAAATTGGGGATTTTATAAAAAAAGAAGGCAGCAGCTTTCTGACCATATCCCCAACCTTAAACTGGACGCATGACACCCTCAACCGCGCCATTTTCCCCAGCAGCGGCGGCCAACAACGCTTATCAGGACTGATCACCGTACCCGGTAGCGACCTGGAATATTACAAGGTCAGTTACAAACACCAGCTTTATTTCCCGCTCGCCAAAGATTTCACTTTGCGGGTGCAAGCGGAAGCCGCGTACGGAAGCGGCTATGGCAAATCCAAGGACCTGCCATTTTTTGAAAACTACTATGGCGGCGGTACGGGTTCGGTACGTGGTTTCAGAAACAATACCCTAGGGCCACGGGATTCCAACGGCTTCCCCTTAGGGGGCTCGACCAAACTGATCGGGAATGCCGAACTGTTTTTCCCGGTGCCGTTCTTGTCCGAAGTCAAATCAGTACGTTTGGGCACTTTTATGGATGCCGGGACTATTTCCAACGGGTTTAATGTGGACAACCTAAAATATGCCGCCGGTTTGTCAGGCGAATGGTTATCCCCATTTGGCGCCTTATCCATAAGCGTTGCCCAACCTTTAAATGTAGGTGACACAACGTACATCAACAATGATGGCAATCCTGTTGTGATAAAAGACCAAAGCCAATTGTTCCAATTCAACTTCGGCCAGAATTTCTAGCCGGACACCTTTTGGTTTGCCTCCCTTATCCCCTATAATCTAAGCACCTTCCAGTAACAGAATTTACTATTTATTTAATTTGGAGATTGATTTAACAATGAAAAACAAAATTGGATTATTTTTAGGCATGTTGCTGGCTGCGAACGCCACTGCAAGCTTTGCCGATTTGAAAATCGGTTTCGTCAACATACCCGCCGTACTTGAGAAAGCCCCGCAGGCAGAAAAAGCCAAAAAGCGCCTGGAACAAGAGTTTTCACCACGCGACAGGCAATTGGTTTCCCAGCAAAAAGAGATCCAATCTAAAGAAGAGCGTATGACCAGAGATGGCAGCGTCATGGGTGATGCCGAACGTTCCAATCTGGAAAAGGACATCATCAATAAAAAACGCGATGCGAAACGCTCGCAGCAAGAATTCAGCGAAGACTTCAACGCCCGCAGGAACGAAGAACTCGGCAAATTACAACGCCGGATTGTGGAAGCCATCCGCGCCATTGCCAAAGACCAAAACTTTGATCTGTTGCTCACCGACGGGGTTATCTACGCGAGTGAAAAAATTGATGTGACCGCCCAAGTCCAACAAAAACTCGCCGCTATGCCTGAATAATTCAGCTATCGTCCGCATTTGCTCACTAACCCTAGATAAAGCACCTTACTATGTCTATCAAATTAGATATTTTACAAATACAAGAATTTTTACCACACCGCTACCCTTTTTTGCTGGTTGATAAGGTGGTCGAGTGTAAACCTGGGGTTAGCTTGACCGGCATAAAAAACGTCACTTATAACGAACCTTTTTTTCAGGGGCATTTTCCACAAAAACCGATTATGCCGGGGGTTCTGATCCTCGAAGCCCTGGCACAAGCGACCGGATTATTGGCTTCAGAAACGGCTGGCGACGAACTGGGCGGCATGATTTATTATCTGGTCGGTATTGATAAGGCCAAATTCAAACGCCCGGTAGTCCCCGGAGACCAATTGATGCTGAAAGTTAATTTTGTTAAAAGCAAGCGTAACATTTGGGCTTTTGAATGCGTCGCCGAAGTTGACGGTGAATTTGTCGCCAGCGCGGAAATCCGCTGTGCGGCTGTGGTGGATTAATTTTGATACATCCTACTGCAATCATCGATAGCGACGCAGAATTGGCTGAAGGCGTTTCAGTGGGCGCCTATTCGGTAATTGGCGCCGGCGTGAAAATTGGCGCCGGCACGGTTATAAGCTCCCATGTCGTGATCAAAGGCTACACTTCGATAGGGGAAGATAACCGTATCTATCAGTTTTCATCCATTGGCGAAGACCCGCAAGACAAGAAATATGCCGCAGAAGTCACCCGCCTGGAAATTGGTGATAGGAACACCATCCGTGAATTCACGTCCATGCACAGGGGGACCAAACAGGATCACAGCCTTACCCTTATTGGCAGCGACAACCTGTTTATGGCCTATACCCACGTCGCCCATGATTGTGTGATCGGTGACCATGTCATCATGGCGAACGGCGCCTCATTGGCCGGCCATGTCCGCTTGAACAGCCATGCCATTTTGGGTGGTTTCACACTGGTGCACCAATTCACCCAGATAGGGCAATACAGTTTTGCCGCAATGGGCAGCGCCATCACCCAAGACATCCCGCCTTTTATCATGGTTGGCGGCAAACCTACCCAACCGCATGGCATCAACTCGGTAGGCATGGAACGTAACGGCATCTCGGCAGAAGACATCCGTCTAATCAGAAAAGCCTATAAACTCATCTACAAAATGAACTTGCGCCTGGAAGACGCCATAGAACAGATGGAAGACATGGCGGGCGACAGCAAGCAAGTCTCTGATATGGTAAGCTTTTTGCGCAACGTATCGCGCGGCATCCTGCGCTAGCCCGTTTGCAACCAAACGATAGCAACAGGCTGATAGCCGGAGTGGACGAAGCAGGCCGCGGCCCTTTAGCAGGCCCCGTATTCGCCGCCGCCGTTATCCTAAATCCCCAGAAACCGATAGTTGGGCTGGCCGATTCGAAAACGCTTAGCGCCAGCAAACGCGAAAGCCTTGCCGCACTGGTCAAGCAAAACGCCCTCAGTTGGTTTATCGCCTCCGCCAGCGTCGAAGAAATAGACGCGCTGAACATTTTGCAAGCCACATTGCTAGCCATGCAACGCGCCGTGGATGGCCTATCCCTGCAACCTGGTGAAGTCCTTGTGGATGGTAACCGGTTGCCCAAACTGACGATGCCCGCCCAAGCCATAGTCAAAGGCGACAGTAAAATACAGGCTATCAGCGCCGCCTCCATACTCGCCAAAGTCGAGCGGGACAAGCTTATGGACAGCTACCACCAGCTTTATCCCGATTATGCCTTCCATCAACATAAAGGCTATGGCACGGCGCAACATCTGGCTGAAATACAACAGTCCGGTTTCCTCGACATCCACCGGAAAACCTTCAACCCCCTAAAAACATGGCTGCTACAGGCTAACGCCTAATGGCGGTTCAGCCATTAAGGCAATTTGTTCACGCAATTCGACAATACGGTCTTGCCAATAACGCGGCATCGTAAACCACGGGAATGCCGCCGGAAACGCCGGGTCGTCCCAGCGTTTGGCAATCCACGCGGAATAATGGATTAGCCGCAAGGTGCGGAGCGCTTCAATCAAGTGCAATTCACGATGGTCGAAATCAAAAAAAGTTTGGTAACCCGCCAGCAAATGGCGCAACTGCACCGTCATCTCTTCCCGCCCACCGGACAGCAACATCCACAAATCCTGTACCGCGGCCCCGCTCCGGCTATCGTCAAAATCCACAAAATGCGGCCCGTCATCCGTCCACAGGATGTTTCCCGGATAACAATCCCCGTGCAACCGTATCTGCCTGACTTGGCCGGCACGGACAAAACATTCCCGGACACTGTCCAACGCCTGCCCGCTGATTTCCTGATACGCATTGACGAACTCACCGGGCAGGCAATTATTGGCCAACAGATAGGTTCGTGGCTCCTCGCCAAAGCTATTGATGTCAAGTGCGGGACGGTTTTTAAATGGCTGTAAGGCGCCAGTCGCATGTATCCTGCCCAGCAACCTCCCCATCCATTCCAATTTTATCCTGCCTTCCAACTCAGGCACCCGGCCGCCTTGTTTTGGAAACACGGCAAAACGGAAACCTTCAATATGATGCAGGCTATTGTCCCCATCAAATGCCAACGCCGGCACAACGGGCAATTCCGCTTCGGACAATTCCTGAACAAAGGCATGCTCTTCCAAAATGGCCTCATCCGTCCAGCGTCCGGGGCGGTAAAACTTGACCACCAACGCCGGTGAACCGGTAATCCCCACCTGATAAACACGGTTTTCATAACTATTGAGCGCCAACATCCGCCCGTCGCAAGGCAAACCGAGGGCATCCAATGCGTTGAGGATAATGTCGGGGGTTAATGCGGAAAAGGGGGCAAGCTGTGTGTTCATAGCACCTTATGACATTCATATTGGATTGGTTTAAACCACCAGTGGCAGCGGGCGAGTTATACCATGCCCAGGCCAGAACACAATGGCTATCGTTTTTTAAAGATACGCCAAGAGTTTGCCAAATGCCGCCTGCACATTATTGGGGATAGCCAATGCCTGGCTCATGGCCGATTATCGTGCAAGGGCGTTGTTTTGCTGAAAATTCGTAGCCAGAAGCAAATAAACTACCCGTAAATTCAGTCAGCAGAGGATGGATTCGCTATAATGCTAGCCGTAGATAATCACATTTATTGGGGGATAGGGTTATGGCGGATGAAATCATTGCCAAACATAAAGTCGTCATTGTCGGTGGCGGTGCAGCAGGTCTTGAACTGGCGACCTCATTAGGTTGCAAATTAGGCAAAAAAGGGCTGGCGGAAATCACCTTGATTGATGCCACGACCACGCATATCTGGAAACCCTTGCTGCATGAAGTGGCGGCCGGGACTTTAGACGAATCGGAACAGGTGGAGTATATGGCGCAAGCGCACCGTAACCATTTCCGCTTCCGGCTGGGCAAAATGGAAGGCCTTGACCGCGCCAACCGGGAAATTTACGTGAGCCCGACTGTCAATGACAAAGGCGAAGAGCTGATCCCGCGCCGCACTTTTGCTTACGATACGCTGGTCATGTCCGTCGGCAGTGTCAGCAATACCTTCAACATCAAAGGCGTGGCAGAACACTGCCTGTTTCTGGACACCACCTCGCAAGCATTTAAGTTCCAAAAGCAACTGTTCGAAACCTACATCAAAAATTACATCGGCAAAGACCCGGCGACGGTCAAGCCTTTGTCCATCGCCATCGTCGGTGCTGGCGCAACTGGCGTGGAACTGGCGGCGCAATTGCACGAAGTGACCAATGTCCTGGCGATTTACGGGCTGAACGAAACCAGCAACGTCAAACTGACCATCATCGAGGCCGCCACGCGCCTGCTGCCGGCGTTGCCTGACAAGCTGGCGTTGGCGACCCAACAACAATTGGTCAAGCTCGGTGTAGACCTGAAATTGGGCAGGCGCGTCACCGAAGTCACGCCGGAAGGCATCACCACGCACGATGGCGAATTCATCGAAGCCAATATCAAAGTATGGGCGGCGGGCATTAAAGCCCCTGACTGGATGAAGGGCTTGGATGGCTTAGAGACCAACCACATCAACCAGCTGGTGGTCGACAGCACCTTAAAGACCAGCGATGATGACATTTTTGCGATGGGCGACTGTGCCGCCTGTGCGTGGGCAGGCCACACTGGCAACGTGCCGCCCCGCGCCCAAGCCGCACACCAACAGGCCACCGCTGTGGGTAAAACTATCATCAACCGCTTGCAAGGCGGCAAACCTGTGGAATTTGTCTATTACGATTATGGCTCCTTGGTGTCATTGGGCAAATACACCACGGTCGGCAATTTGATGGGCAACCTGATGGGGACGGTCAGCATTGGTGGCTTCATCGCCAAAATCGTCTATTTGTCCCTGTATAAAATGCACCAAATCGCCATCCACGGCTACTTCCGCACGGCCATGTTGACGCTGTCCAACGCCTTTAGACGCAGCGTCTACATCAAAATAAAAATGCACTAAACCCTTTTAATAACAACGACAAAAATAACAATATGTTTGAAATTGAATATGAGTTCCGCGAACAAGACCTGATCCATTTTAACGAATTGCAGTTCGCTAAAAATGACGAGATCCAACACAATATCAAAAAGAACCGGATTGTTGTGCCAGGGGTGATTTTTTTGATCGGTTTTTTTTACTATTTTTACTATAACGACGTGCAAACCACCGCTTATGTACTGGTGATCGCACTGTTGTGGGCTTTGCTGTCGCCTAAGATCATGATGCTGGACTTGCACCGGCAAATCTTGAAAAGCTACACGCCAAAAGAAAAAAACGACATGTTCGGCAAGTACACCTTGACAATAGACCCTGCCAACCCCAAATACCTGCTGGAAAAATCACCTAGTGGCAAAAACAAAATGGCCTGGAACGAATTGCTCCGGGTCGAATATGGCAAACGCTATGTCTACCTTTACCTTAACCTGACCACCGCATTGGTGATTCCAGTGGAAACGGTGAGCAAAGGCAATCTTGAGGAATTTGCCGAACAGGCGGAAAAGATGATTGAGCGGTTTGGTGGGTAAAATCCTGCCGCCTGTGATCCAAAGCCAAACAAAGCAAATCGGACTAGATGAAGATAAGCGTCCGGGCTTCCTTGATCCAGCCCTTAGGCCGGGATGCCACAAGAAATCCCGGCCTATCCCTGCTTGCCGCGCCCTAAAAACCCAAAGCCTTGCCGGACTTTTTTAAAGCCGGCCCTTACAAAAAGACAACCCTTGCCGTACCACGCCACCTAAATTCCCCATGCCTATCCCCTATTGGCGGCTTTCAAGCTTTTACTGGTTTTATTTCGCCGCAATCGGCGCTTTTATCCCCTATTGGGGGCTATATCTTAAAAACGCAGGGTTTGACACCGTGCAAATTGGCGAGCTTTCGGCGGTGCTGGTGGCTTGCAAAATTGTCGCACCGAATAGCTTAGGCTGGATTGCCGACCACACGGGCAAGAGCTTGCCGATTGTCCGCCTCGCCTCGTTCCTGGCCGTGCTGGGCTTTTGCGGTTTTTTATACGCCCACAGTTATTGGGAATACGTTTCCGTGACGCTGGTGTTCAGTTTTTTCTGGAGCGCCGCCTTACCCCAGTTTGAAGCGGTGACATTGGCGCATTTGAAAACCGACGCGCACCGTTATAGCCAAATCCGGCTCTGGGGTTCGGTGGGGTTTATCGCCGCCGTATTGTCCGTAGGTTGGCTGATCGACAGGCAACCGATGGCGATATTGCCCGCCATCATGATCCTGCTCTTGCTGGGCATTAGTGTGGCGGCATTAAGCGTCCCCGAAGCGCGGGCCATTAGCCATGGCGCGGAACCGTTAAAGCTTTGGCGCATCCTGAAAAAACCCGAAGTCATCGCATTTTTTACCGTCTGCATGTTATTGCAAACCGCCCATTCGCCTTATTATGTGTTTTATTCCATCGTCCTGAAACAGCACCACTACCCTTCGACGATGATCGGCGGCCTATGGGCCTTAGGCGTGATGGCCGAAATTGTGCTGTTCCTCTTTATGCGCCGCCTGTTGGCACGGTTCCCGTTACGGGCATTGCTGCTGGCCAGCATCAGCCTGGCCATCGTGCGTTGGCTGCTGATCGCCTATCTCGCCGATTCCACCCTGTGGCTGCTGCTCGCACAATTGCTGCACGCAATGACCTTCGGCGGGACGCATGTCGCGTCCATCCATTTGGTGCACCGCTATTTCGGCAGCCAACACCAAGGCAAAGGCCAGGCCTTGTACAACAGCTTCAGCGCAGGCGTCGGCGGCATGGTTGGCAGCTATGCCAGCGGCTATTATTTCGACGCTATCGGGGCCACCGGGATTTACACCGCCGCCGCGTTTTGTTGCGCATTGGCATTGCTGATTGCTTATATTTGGATAGGCAGGGATGATGGTAAGATAGCTACGGTTGGGCAATGATAGTGTCCTGAGCCATTGCCACACTACAATACTTTAACTTTAAGCTTGTAGAGCGGTTTGCCTAAGCTTCTGCTACGCGCCAACAAAAAAGCCGATCATTAAAATTAATATAGGTACAAAAATGGCAAAAACCCTACTGAATCGTGAAACGGCCGCTAAGAAAGCGGCTGAATACTATATTAACACTCGTCCTAATAATCTTCTTGAAGGACTCGATTACAGCCTCATTTCAGATAAGGTATTAAAAGGCGATTCAAGCAAACTTGAGCCTTCTGGGCAAGCGATGCTTTATCAAAATATAATGGTTTATTCGGGACTCGAATGGGGTTTATATATAACAGATGAGTTCGAAGAGCATCTTCAATTAGAGATGCGTGAATGGATAGCCACACCTTGAGTGTTTTCATTAACGAAACCATTCTTTGTGTGCTTTAGCGATTGCGTATGCACCATCTTGGACTTGGCAATAGTGCCATGCGCTACCGCTATCTCATCCTACGGTCAGAAACTAAAATAAACGGGAGCCATCATGACAACAGTCAATTACGAAGCCGATATTGCCGCTTGGGCGAACGAGCAAGCGTGGCTAGTCCGTAATAAAAAATTTGACTTGCTGGATATTGAACATATCGCAGAGGAAATCGAAGACGTGGGCAAAAGTGAACAACGTGAACTGGCAAGCCGGATGGCGGTGCTGATAGCGCATTTATTGAAATGGCAATTTCAAGCCGGACGCCGTGGCGTTAGTTGGGAACGGACAATTAAAGAACAACGCAAATCCCTTGCCTTCCATATCAAACAAGTGCCCAGCCTAAAAACAAAATTGGCTAATCCTGAATGGCAAGATGCGGTTTGGGCTGATGCCGTTATCCTCGCCATCAAGGAAACGGGCATCGAAGATTTTCCAGAAACCTGTCCGTGGACATTCGAGAACATTCTTGCCCATGATTGGTTGCCGGGTAATGAATCGGTTTAATCGAACCGCGCCTGATTAATTGGGCAACGATTAAAGGGGTGAGCAACACCATGCAAACCGTTTCAATAGCCGAATATCAAAACTAGCGCGTTGTTTTGCTAAAACAAATGTAAAAAGCGAGTGAAAGCTTGTTGATAATAGGGCATGGGCAGCTCTGCAACACATTGATCCTTGTGAATTGAAAAGCATACTGAAGATTTGTTTGCAATGTTGCTGGGCAGTGTGGCGCGTATGACACACCCGAAAAGCTTGTTGCCAAAAATGATTGGGAGGCCATTGCGTTGATGGGCAAAAATCAACAATATCCTGCGGTGATAACCTCGTGGCAACCTTTTATACTTTAACTTACCTCCATCAGGACATCCCGTGTTTGAAATTATAAAAAGCGGTGGCTGGTTGATGCTGCCCCTCATTTTGTGCTCCATCATCGCCACGGCGATCATTGCCGAACGTTTCTGGTCATTACAGAGAAAGAAAGTGCTGCCCCCTGAATTGGTGCCGCAAGTTTGGCGTGTGGCGCGTGAAAAAAAGCTCGATGATTCCATTTTGTACCGTTTGAAGCAAAGCTCCTCATTGGGTTTTATTCTCGCGGCCGGGCTTGCCAACAGCCATCATGGGCGTGATGTCATGAAAGAATGCATCGAAGAAGCCGGGCGGCAAGTCGTGCACGATTTGGAACGTTTCCTAAACGCGCTGGGCACTATCGCCTCCATCGCCCCGCTGTTAGGTTTGCTGGGCACGGTGGTCGGGATGATCCAGGCTTTCACGGCCATCGTCAACCAGGGCATTGGCGACCCTACTGTCTTGGCCGCCGGCATTTCTGTGGCTTTGATCACGACCGCCGCCGGTTTGATCGTGGCGATCCCCAGCCTGATTTTCCACCGTTATTTTGAACGGCTGGTTGACGAATATGTTGTCAACATGGAAGCGGAAGCGTTAAAACTCATCGACATCCTACACGGTGACCGTGAGGCAAATGTATGAAATTCCAGCGCAAAAAAAGGCATGTCCCAGAAATTTCCATGACCTCGATGGTCGATGTGGTTTTGCTGTTGCTGTTCTTCTTTATGGTCAGCACCACGTTCAACAAACAAACCCAGGTTAAAATCAAATTGCCCAGCGCCAACGGCCCGGAAGCCGAAACGGAGGCCGACACCATCAGGCTGACCATTGATGCGAATGGCGTTTATTTTCTGGAAGATGCCGATGGCGTGATGCATGAGCTGCTCAACCAAAAGCGGGAAACCTTGTTCCAAGCCCTCCTAAAACGTAATACCAAAGCCGAAGCGGCGCCTTTTATCATTGGCGCCGATGGCAAGGCCCCCCACCAATCCGTGATCACCGCCTTAGAAGCGGCGAGCGCCGCCGGATTCAGCCATATTAGCTTCGCCACAGAATCCAAACCCACCGCACCATGAAAAAAGCCCTGACGCGTTGCATCGAAAACATCTGGTACAAAGACCCAATCATCGGCACTTGGCTGATGCCCTTGGGTTTTCTGTTCAGTGACATCGCCCGGTTCCGGGCTTGGCTGTACCGTATGGGCTTATTAAAAATCCATGAACTACCCGTCCCAGTGATTGTCGTGGGCAACATCACGGTTGGCGGCACCGGCAAAACCCCGTTGATTATCTGGCTGGCGCACATGCTAAAAACGGCTGGCTTCCGTCCGGGCATCATCAGCCGGGGTTATGGTGGCCAAGCGCAGGGGCCGCAAACCGTGCAACCAGATAGCCCGGTTGCGCAAGTCGGTGATGAAGCGGTGCTGATAGCCAGGCAATCCGGCTGCCCGTTGGTGGTCGCGCCCAACCGGGTTGCCGCCGCCCGGCATTTGTTGGCGCACAACGATTGCAACATCATTTTGTCGGACGATGGCCTGCAACATTATGCCTTGGGGCGGACTATCGAAATCGCCGTGATTGATGGTGAGCGGCGTTTTGGCAATGGCTATTGTCTGCCCGCCGGGCCTTTGCGTGAGCCTATCCATCGCTTGCAAAGCGTGGATTTTGTCGTCGTCAACGGCGAAAAAGCGGAAGGACATGAGTTTTCCATGCGCCTTCATGGCGATTTGGCAATCAATCTGGACACAGGCGCAAGCAAACCCTTGTCCGAATTTTCCGGCCAAACATGCCATGCCATTGCCGGCATCGGCAACCCCGAACGCTTTTTCAAACAACTGTCCGCCGCCGGGCTGGCCTGTAAAACCCACCGTTTTCCCGACCATTACCAGTACCAAAACAGCGACATTATGTTTGCCGACCATCATCCAGTATTAATGACTGAAAAAGACGCGGTAAAATGCACCGCGTTCGCCACTCCACAGCATTGGTTTGTTCCTGTCCAGGCTTTGCCTGACGCTGATTTTGCCGTGCAACTTTTAAACCTACTCAAGAGCAAAACCCATGATAGATAAAAAATTACTCGATATCCTCGCCTGCCCGATTTGCAAAAGCCCTTTGCGCTACAAAAAAGAACAGCAGGAATTGATCTGCCGCGCCGACCGCCTGGCGTTCCCGATCCGGGACGATATTCCGGTCATGCTTGAAGATGAGGCACGCCCCTTAAGCCACGAAGAAACCGAAGCCTTATACCAATGAGCCAGCCGTTTAAAGTCGTCATCCCCGCCCGCTACGCGTCCACCCGCTTGCCGGGCAAACCCCTGCTGGACATCGCCGGCCTACCGATGATCGCCCATGTTTGCGCCCGTGCCAGCGAGGCGGGGGCTGAAGAGATCATCGTCGCCACCGACGACGGAAGGATCTTGCAAACCGTGCAGGATCTAGGTTTTACGGCGGTCATGACCCGAGCCGACCACCAAAGCGGCACGGAACGTATCGCCGAAGTCGCCCGGCAATGCGGCTGGGCGGACGGCACGGTCATCGTCAACTTGCAGGGTGACGAGCCGCTGATCCCGCCCGGCTACATCCGCGATGTCGCCACCGCGCTCGCCAGCCAACACCAAGCCGGAATCGCCACGCTCGCCGCCGCAGTCATCGGCCCCGAAGAAATCTTCAACCCCAACGCCGTCAAAGTCGTGCTGGACCAACACGGTTATGCCTTGTATTTCAGCCGCGCCCCTATCCCGTGGGAACGCGGCGCCTTTACCCCGGCTGGCGGCATACCGTCCGGAAAAATGCCTTACCTGCGCCATATCGGCATGTACGCCTACACCGTTGCCTTCTTGCAACGCTATTGTTTATGGCCGGCTTCCGTTTTGGAGACCGTTGAGTCGCTGGAACAACTTAGGATATTGTGGCAAGGCGAAAAGGTACGGGTGCAGGTGGTGGCCCAGACACCGCCAGCCGGTGTGGACACCCCCGAAGATTTGCTGCGTGTCGGGCGTATCTTGTCTGGTGCTGGGGTTTAAAACATTTATGGATCAGGGCGGTAGGCTAGCTTTAATAAAAACTGCCGGGCTAAAGTTGGGCTATTCCAGGGATTAATGGCTTTACCTTATAAATTTTCCAACTAAAAGGAAAACCCGTGCCGACTATGGCATAATGGCAAGATTTTTTATTTAACGCTTAACTATTGAGGACAACCATGAGTTTCTTTATTTCTGACGCATTGGCGGAAGCCGCCCCTGCCGCTGGCCAACCTGGTATTGAAGGGATGCTTTTCCCTTTAGGCATTTTGGTGTTTTTTTACTTTTTATTTTTACGTCCGCAATCAAAGCGTGCAAAAGAAAAAAAGGAAATGCTGGCTACCTTGAAAAAGGGCACAGAAGTGGTCACTTCCGGTGGCATTTTAGGGAAAGTCGTCGATTTTGATGAAAACTTCCTGAAAATTGAAATTTGCGACAACACCTTCATTCAAGTCCAGCGCCAAAGCGTCGAAAACATGATGCCCAAAGGGACTTATAAAGCGGTTGCCAAAAAAACATCCATAATAAAAGAATAAACCGCCTGCTTAACGGCAACACCGCCGGCGACGACTTCCGGCGCGGTTTAATGATTGGAAGGACAAAATGCAAAACAGTTACCCACTTTGGAAAAATGCCTTAATTCTGCTGGCTTTTCTGGTCGCCATTATTTACGCATTACCTAATCTATACGGTGAAGACCCTTCAGTGCAAGTGTCATCAAACCGCGCAACGCCTTTAGCGCAGCCTAAAGCCGACGAAATCCAAAATTTGGTTAAAAGCCTCAATGCACCGGTAAAAGACTTTGAATTCAAAGACGGCCATGTCTTGGTGCGTTTTACCAATACCGATGACCAACTAAAAACCGCCGATTTGCTCAGGGACAAAATGGGCAGTGATTACACGGTGGCGTTAAATTTGGCGCCAACCACACCTGGCTGGTTACGTGCATTGGGTGCCGACGCCATGTACCTAGGCTTGGATTTACGCGGTGGCGTGCACTTCTTGCTGGAAGTGGATATGGACGCCGCGGCAAAACAAGCGGAAGAACGCTATAACGATGATTTGCGCTTGGCCTTAAGGGGTGCGAATTTGCGCTACCAATCCGTTGCCAAAGATAACGGTTTCATCAAAATAAAGCTGAAAACGGCGGATGAAAAACCACAATTGCTGGCCCTGCTGAACAAAGACTTCCATTCACTGGAAGTGACCGAGCCGGAAGCCGCCGATGAAGTGTGGCTAAAAATTTCCGAACGCGAACTGAAAGAAACCAGCAAAAACGCCGTGGCGCAAAACATGACCACCTTGCGCAACCGCGTCAACGAATTGGGCGTCGCCGAACCGGTGATCCAGCAACAAGGTGAAAACCGCATCATGGTGCAATTGCCTGGCGTGCAAGACACGACCCGCGCCAAAGAAATCCTGGGCACCACCGCCACACTGGAATACCGCCTGGTCGATGTCGAGCATGATGTGCAAAAGGCCGTCGAAGGCCATCCGCCCGTCGGCAGCCGTTTGTATTACGAGAAAAATGGCCAGCCCATCTTATTGAACCGCCAAATTATTGTCACTGGCGACCAAATCGTCGACGCCTCTTCCGGTATTGACCAAGACGGCCGGCCTGCGGTGTTCATCTCCTTAAATGGTGTGGGCGCGGCGAAAATGGGCAAGCTGACCCAAGCCAATGTCGGCAAACCGATGGCGGTCGTGTTCATCGAATACAAAGTTGAAACCAAAGTGGTCAACGGCGAGAAAATCCGCCATAAGGAAAAAGTCGAAAAAGTCATTAGTGTCGCGACCATCCAAGGCGTGTTCAGCAAACGCTTCCAAACGACCGGTTTGGACAGCCCGCAGGAAGCGCGTAACTTGTCCCTGCTGTTAAGGGCGGGCGCGTTGGCGGCTCCGGTGGACATCGTCGAAGAACGCACCGTAGGCCCAAGCTTAGGCCAAGACAATATTGACAAGGGCTTCTTGTCGTTTGTCGTCGGCTTTGTCCTGGTAGTGTTGTTCATGGCGGTTTATTACCGCTTGTTCGGACTGATCGCCAATTTCGCGCTGGCGTTTAACGTGGTCATTGTCGTCGCCATTTTATCCATGCTCCAGGCGACCCTGACTTTGCCTGGCATTGCCGGGATCATCCTCACGGTTGGTATGTCGGTTGATGCCAACGTATTGATTTTTGAGCGGGTTAAAGAAGAGATCAGGAACGGCAACTCACCCGCCGCGAGCATCTTCATCGGTTACGAAAAAGCGTTTGCGACCATTTTGGACTCCCATGTCACAAACTTGGTTGTTGCCGTGGTGTTGTTTGCCTTTGGCACCGGTTCGGTCAAGGGTTTCGCCGTGACCTTGATCATCGGTATCCTTTCTTCCATGTTCACCGCAATCACCGGCACCCGGATGGTCATCAACTGGATTTACGGCGACCGTAGGGTTGAAAAGTTGTCCATTTAGGTTTTTTGCAAATACCCGGGGCGGATGAAATGCCCCCGCCCCTTCGTAGGGAGGGGGTTGCAATCCGACGTGTTCCATTTGGAAAAATTTAAAACATTAAATTATGAAAACAACCAATATAAACTTTATAGGCAACCGTAACATAGCCCTGATCTTTTCGGGTTTGTTGACAATTTTCTCGGTCATCATACTCTCCGTGCAGGGGTTCCAGATGGGCATCGACTTCACTGGCGGCACGCTCATTGAAGTCGGCTACCAAAAACCTGCGGATCTGACCGTGTTACGCACCACACTGGATGAATCCGGTTTCGCCGATGCCACGGTGCAGAATTTTGGCACGGCCAAAGACGTGCTGATCCGCCTGAAACTGCAAGAAGGCGTGAGCAGCGCGGATTTAAGCACCAAAGTGCTGGAAGCGATAAACAAGCATACCGCCGAGCCAGCCAGTCTCCGTCGGGTAGAGTTTGTCGGCCCGCAAGTGGGTGACGATTTGGCGCAGGACGGTTTTTTGGCCTTGCTCTATTCCACTATCGGCATTTTGATTTATGTCGCGTGGCGGTTTGAATGGAAATTCTCCTTGGGCGCGGTCATCGCCACCTTGCATGACGTGATTGTCACGCTGGGCATGTTCTCGCTGTTAGGCATGGAATTTGACCTGACCGTGTTGGCGGCGGTCTTGGCCTTGATCGGTTATTCGCTGAACGACACCATCGTGGTTTATGACCGCATCCGCGAAAACTTCATCTTGCTGAGAAATAAAACCACCGAAGAAATGATGAATATTTCGGTGAACGTGACTTTGAGCCGTACCATCATGACTTCGCTGACGGTTATCTTGGTTTTAGTTTCACTGTTCTTCTTAGGCGGCGAAGTGATACATGGTTTTGCTGTGGTGCTGTTGTTCGGGGTATTTTTCGGCACCTACTCATCCATTTTTATCGCCAGCCCGATGGCGTTGATTTTGGGGGTCAGCCCGCAAGACCTGATCCCCGATGTCAAGGAATCCCATCTGGATAATTTGCCGTAAGTTCACGATTAATCACATCCGTCATCTTAATCGGCTATAATTGGCAATCATTTTTAATCAATCCCTTGGAGCTTTAGAAACAATGGCAATCGAACGTACCTTCTCAATCATTAAACCAGATGCAGTGGCAAAAAACGTGATCGGCGAAATTTATAGCCGTTTTGAAAAAAACGGCCTGAAAATCGTTGCTGCAAAAATGCTGCATTTGACTAAAGGACAAGCGGAAGGTTTTTACGCAGAACACAGCGAACGCGGTTTTTTCAATGACCTCGTCGCTTTCATGATTTCAGGCCCGGTCATCATGCAAGTGTTGGAAGGTGAAAATGCCGTTCTAAAACACCGTGAAATCATGGGCGCAACCAACCCTAAAGACGCTGCCGCAGGCACTATCCGCGCCGACTTTGCGAACAGCATAGACGAAAATGCCGTGCATGGGTCAGACGCATTGGCAACGGCGGCTAGAGAAATTGCTTATTTCTTCTCAGATGATGAACTCTGTGCCAGAACCCGCTAAGGTTAAAAAAATCAATTTGCTAGATTTCGACAGAAAAGGCCTCGCGGCCTTTTTTGTCGGTTTAGGCGAAAAGCCATTCCGGGCAACGCAATTACTTAAATGGATTTATCAGGAAGGGGTCACTGACTTTGACTTGATGACCAACTTAAGCAAGCCTTTGCGTAGCTATTTGGCGGAAAACTGCTGTATTGAGACGCCCGAAATTGTCGTTGAACAGCTTGCCAGTGATGGCGTGTATAAGTGGGTGTTGCAAACCCATTGCGGCAATCGCGTGGAAACGGTGTTCATCCCTGAAGAAGGGCGCGGGACTTTATGTGTCTCCTCCCAAATCGGGTGCGCCTTGGCATGCACTTTTTGTTCAACGGCACAGCAAGGCTTTAACCGCAATTTGGACACCTCCGAAATCATTGGCCAGGTCTATGTTGCACAAAACCGCTTAGGAAAGGACGCCAAAGTCACTAATGTGGTCATGATGGGCATGGGCGAGCCGCTGTTGAATTTTGACAATGTGGTCGCCGCGATGAACTTGATGATGGATGATTTTGCTTACGGCCTGTCCAAACGCCGGGTGACCATCAGCACTTCAGGCGTAGTCCCCGCCATGTACCGGTTGACTGAAGTTTGTGACGTCAGCCTGGCGGTGTCCTTACATGCGGTCAGGGATGAACTGCGTGATGAACTGGTGCCGATCAATAAAAAATACCCGCTTAAAGAGTTAATGGAAGCCTGCCGCGAAAACGCCAAATTGGCGCCACGCCGCACCGTGACTTTTGAATATGTGATGCTTGATGGCGTGAATGACTCGCTAGAAGACGCCCATGGTTTAGTTGAACTATTAAAAACCGTACCGGCAAAAATCAATTTGATCCCGTTCAACCCTTTCCCAAATTCGTCTTACCGCTGCTCCAGCAAAAACCGTATCCACCAATTTAAAACCTTGTTGAACGATGCGGGGATAGTCACAACCGTCCGCAAAACCCGTGGCGAAGATATAGACGCCGCTTGCGGCCAATTGGTTGGCCAAGTGAAAGACAAAAGCCGCCGCCACCTTAAACTTAAACTGGCAGGTGCTGAAAATGTGGCCTGATAGGTGCCGGACAGGCAGATATGCGCTTATCTTGGCATGCGCCCTAACCTTGGGCGCCTGTGCGACCACGGCCGAAAAAAACGAAAAAACGGACACCTATTTGCAATTGGGTGTGCGTTATATGAATATGAACCGCTTGGAAATTGCCAAAGAAAACTTGGAAAAAGCCTTAAACAACGATTCCGGCAACGTTAAGGTGCATAACGCCCTGGCGTTTTTATACGAGAAAATTGAAAAATACCCTATTGCCAAAGAGCATTACGAGACCGCCTTGAAACTGGCCCCCGAAGACTTGGGGGTGCTGAATAACTATGGCCGTTTTCTTTGTGAACATGGCGACCCTGTCCAAGGCATGGGTTTATTGGCTAAGGCGATTGCCAACCTGCTGAATGACCGGCAGTGGCTGGCATTGACCAATGCCGGTATTTGCGAGCTAAAACAGGGCCAAAAATCGCGTGCCAAAGCTTTTTTTAAGCAAGCGTTGCTGAGCAATCCGGAATATGCCCCGGCCTTGCTGGAAATGCAGATCATCAGTTATCAAAACCGCGAATACTGGCCTGCCAAAGCCTATTTGCAGCGTTATTTGGGCACCGCCCAACATACTTCCCAATCATTGTGGTACGGGATGCAAACGGAGCGTGCCTTAGGCAATAATGGCCTGGCACAGGAATATAAAAATCTGCTGCTGGAAAGGTTCCCCTTTTCCGATGAAGCAAAAAAAGTCGAGTCTACCCAACAATAGGCAGCAGTAACAGGCAACCTTAATTCAAGCATGGCAAACACGATACAAGCAATACGCGGGATGCACGATGTGCTTCCGGAACAAACCCCTCTTTGGCAACACGCAGAAACAATTATCCGGGAAGTCATGGCTTCATACGGTTATAGTGAAATCCGCTTACCCATTGTCGAAAAAACCGAACTGTTCAAACGCTCTATTGGTGAAGTCACCGATATTGTCGAAAAGGAAATGTATACCTTCGATGACCGTAATGGCGACTCCTTGACGCTGCGTCCAGAAGGTACGGCAGGATGCCTTAGGGCTTGCCTTGAGCATAGCCTGTTGAATGGCCAAACGCATAGGTTGTGGTACTACGGGCCGATGTACCGCCACGAACGCCCGCAAAAAGGCCGCTACCGCCAGTTCATCCAACTCGGCGTAGAAACCTACGGCATGGCGGCCCCTGACATTGACGCGGAATTGATTTTATTGATGGACCGTTTATGGAAAAGGCTGGGCATCCGCGACAAAGTCCGTTTACAACTAAATTCGCTGGGGACAATAGAAGAGCGCAAAGCTTACCGTGAAGAATTGGTGGCTTATTTCCAGCAACATCTGGACACGCTGGATGAAGATAGCCAGCGCCGTTTACATACCAACCCTTTGCGCATACTCGACACCAAAAACCCGGCGATGCAGGAAGTGGTTTCCAAGGCACCGGAACTAATGGCTTATTTGGGCGAGGACAGCCTCCAACATTTTAAGGCCATTACCGCCACATTGGATGACCTGGCCATCCCTTACGAAATCAACACGCGCTTGGTACGGGGGCTGGATTATTACAGCAAAACCGTTTTCGAATGGGTCACCGATGAATTAGGCTCCCAAGGCACGGTTTGTGCCGGCGGACGTTATGACAGCCTGATCGAACAATTGGGCGGCAAACCGAATTTCGCAGTGGGGTTTGCGATGGGTATGGAACGTTTGTTGGCGTTGATGGAAACGTTGGCAAGCATCCAACCCGCCAAACCTGTGGATGTTTATATGGTGAGGGTCGGCACCCAAGCGGAACGTGCGGGCTTGCGTTTTGCAGAAGCGCTGAGGGCCGCCATCCCTGCGTTGAAATTACAGATTAATATTGATGGTGGCAGCTTTAAAAGCCAGTTCAAAAAAGCTGACAAAAGCGGTGCGGATTATGCCGTCATCATCGGCGATGACGAAGCCGTGCGGGGCGAAATTAGCCTAAAACCTTTACGGGACGGCCAAGGCCAGCAATCCTTATCACAACAGCAAGCCATCGGATTTTTACGGGATTACCTGGCGGCCCGGCAGAAAGCCGTTGTTAACCCTTTAAACTAAGCGCATAAGAGATTCACCGTGGAAATTTACGAAACAGAAGAAGAACAAGTTGCGGCCCTTAAGGGCTGGTGGAAAGAAAACGGGCAGGCGACCCTGATAGGCTTGGGGCTAGGCATTGCCGTTATTTTAGGCTGGAATTACTGGCAAGATTACCGGCGGGAGCAAGCCGAGCAGGCCGCCGGATTATATGCCCAACTGCTGAAGGCCCAAGCCGCAAACCAAACCGAATCGGTGGCCAAACTATCGGAACAAATGGAAACCCGTTTTGGCAGCAGCGACTACACCTTATTCAGCCAGTTGGCGCTGGCAAAAATCAAGGTCGAACAAGGTGACCTGGCTTCAGCCAGGCAAATTCTTGAAAAAGTGTCCGCCACATCGAACAAAGAGTTGGCCAACATTGCCAAAGTCAGGTTAGTGCGCTTACTGATGGCCAACAAAGAATATGAACAAGGTTTAAAATTGATCAATGACATTGATCCGGCCAAGTCCGCCAGCTTTTCCGGCCAATACGACGAATTGGTGGGTGATTTGTATGTGGCTTTAGACCGTGTTGACCAGGCACGCACATCGTACCAAAACGCGCTGAGAAATGGCCATCAATCGCCATTGCTACAGTTAAAAATTGATGATTTGACCCCCCCTGAAAAGGTAGAAAGTAACAAATAATGCGCTTAATTACGCTGCTATTGCTATGTTTGGGCCTGGCGGGCTGTGCCGCATGGGACACTGTTGGCGAATCCTTTTCCGGGATAGCCGATTATTTTGGCGGTGGTGAAGATAATACCGATCCGCCCAACATTTTGGTCGAATACACCCCTGAAATCAAAATCGAAGTACGGTGGAAAGAATCGGTAGGGGTCGGCGCTGATGAACAAATGCTAAAACTGGTTCCCGCCATCGGAAGCGCGAGGGTCATCGCCGCTGACCGCGAAGGGCTGGTCCAGGCCAGGGATTTGAGCTCCGGGGACAAACTCTGGGAAGCCAAAACCGAATTGCCCTTCTCGGCAGGCCCCGGGGTGGGGAAAAACACCGCCATATTAGGGACTAGCGACGCCGAAGTGGTTGCCTTAAACGCCGATAGCGGCACGCAACTATGGAAAATCAAAGTCTCCAGCGAAGTGCTGGCGGTGCCTGTAGTATCTAATGGTATTGTCATCGTGCATACGGCGGATGGCAAAGTCATCGCCATCAATGAAACAAACGGGGCAAAACTGTGGAGCTATGAAGTCAATGTCCCCGCGTTGAGCATACGGGGTTCGGCAACCCCGGTGATCATTGAAGACAAAGTCATCAGCGGTTACGACAACGGCAAACTGATGGCCCTGCAGTTAAAGGATGGCAAATATATTTGGGAAAGCAGTGTCGCCATCCCTAAAGGCCGTTCCGAAGTGGAAAGGTTGGTTGATTTGGACACGGATCCGCTGGAAGCCGCCGGCACTGTATATGTCGCTGGCTTCCATGGTGGCGTCAGCGCCATTTCTGAAATTGACGGTGAAGTGGTCTGGCGTAATGAAAGCGTCTCTTCCTATACAGGCTTGAGCAATGATTGGCGGTATCTGTATTTGTCCGATATTGAAAGCGATGTTTGGCAATTGGATTTGCGCAGCGGCTCGTCGTTGTGGAGACAAAAAGACTTGCACCAACGGCGCACCACCGCCCCTGCAGTTTATGGCCATTATGTCGTCGTCGGTGATTTTGAAGGTTATGTGCACTGGTTAAGCACCACTGACGGCCATCAATTGGGCCGTGTGCAAGTCTCCGGCGGCCCTATCGAAGCCAAACCTGTGGTCGTGGACAATACCGTTTACGTTTATGCAAAAGACGGCACGCTTGCCGCCTTAACAGTCCAATAATTATGTTACCTGTCATCGCCTTGGTCGGACGGCCTAATGTCGGCAAATCCACCCTTTTCAATTACCTGACCCGTAGCCGTGAAGCTTTAGTGGCGGATTTTCCGGGCTTGACGCGTGACCGCCAATACGGGCGCATCAAGCACGGCATCCGCCCGTGCCTGGTCGTGGACACTGGCGGTATCGCCGATGATGCCGAAGGTATCGAGAGCTTTTCCAGGAAACAGGTGCAAATCGCCCTGGAAGAAGCCGATATTGTGCTGTTTATGGTCGATGCGCGTGAAGGCCTTAGTGCCTCAGATAAAGCCATCGCCGAAACGCTGAGAAAAATGTCCAAACCCATCATCTTAGTGACCAATAAGATTGACGGTTTGGACGCCAACCTCGCCACCAGTGAATTTTACTCGTTGGCCTTGGGCGAACCATCGCAAATTGCCGCCTCGCATGGGCGCGGCGTCCCTGAATTGCTGGAGCGCGTCAATAAGTTATTGCCCCCTGCCGCCGATTTGGTGGATGATGAAGGCGAGCGCAAAGGCGTGGGCATCGCCGTAGTCGGCCGCCCGAATGTCGGCAAATCAACCCTGGTCAACCGCCTGTTGGGTGAAGAACGGGTCATCGTTTATGACCAGCCTGGCACCACCCGAGATAGCATTTACATCCCTTTCGAGCGCAATGGCAAACAATTTACCCTGATTGACACCGCGGGGATGCGCCGCCGTTCAAAAATTGCCGAAACTATCGAAAAATTCAGCGTCATCAAATCCCTACAAGCGATTGAAAAAGCGCATGTGGTGATTTACCTGATTGATGCCAGCGAGGGGGTGACCGACCAAGACGCGCATTTGCTGGGTTTGGTCATTGAAGCCGGACGGGCGATGATTATCGGCCTGAACAAATGGGACGGCTTGGACGCCCACCAAAAGGAGACCATCAAACGGCAATTGGAAGTGAAATTGGGTTTTATGGAGTTTGCCGAAAAACACCCGATTTCCGCGCTGCATGGCAGCGGCGTCGGCAAGCTATTTGATGTCGTCAATAGCCTCTACGATTCGGCGATGATCAATATGTCCACGCCCGTGTTGACACGCATCCTCAAGGAAGCGACCGACGCGCACCAGCCACCGATGATCAACAACCGCCGCATCAAATTGAAATACGCCCACCAAGGCGGACGCAACCCGCCTATCGTGATTATCCACGGTGTCCAAACCGATGCCCTGCCCGTTTCGTACAAACGCTATCTGACCAATTATTACCGCGAAAAGCTGAAATTGTCCGGCACACCGATACGCTTGGAATTCAAATCGGCGGCGAACCCGTTTAGCGGACAGAAAAAGAAACTCACCGATTGGCAAGTGGAAAGGCGTGAACGCTTAATAAAACGGGTTAAAAGTAAAAAATGAGCCTATCCAACCATCGCGTGGCGAACAATCATTAACCCATTGACAACAACCATACTGATTCATGGCACGCATATCTTTTCAAGGCAAACCCATAAACACCCTAGGCGAGTTACCCTTGGTGGGCAACAAGGCCCCCGATTTCAAACTCGTCAACGGTAAATTAAAGGAAGTCTCCTTAGCGGCTTTTGCAGGCAAAAGAAAATTGCTGAACATCGTGCCCAGCCTGGACACCCCGACTTGCGCGGCCTCGGCCAGGATGTTCAACCAGAAAGCCGCCAGCCTTGCGAATACCGTCGTGCTGCTCGTGTCCGCCGACCTGCCCTTTGCGCAATGCCGCTTTTGTACGACGGAAGGCCTGCAAAACGTGATGCCATTGTCGACATTCCGCTCAAATTTTGCCGATGATTATGGTGTCAGGCTGACCGACAGCATATTGTCAGGCCTGACTGCGAGGGCGGTGGTCGTGATTGATGAATACGATAAAATCATCTATACCGAACTGGCTAGCGAGCTGGCGAATGAGCCGGATTATGAGGGCGCCCTACGTGCCTTGGCCATGGCTGGTTAACGGGGCAACTTTTCGGTATCCCGCCAACCCGACCGGCTCAAATGAAGCTAGGCCAATTCCGGCCTCTGGGCGCCAAGCTGTTCTTGCCATTTGTGGCGCCGCCCCACCCATCCCGCCAATAACCAGAATCCCGCAATTTTCCGAAGTTATGTGACCGCATCCCTATGCGGAGGGGTTAACAGTAATTGGCTGGGCATCGGCCTCCAATTAAGCATTATCCTTAGCATTTCATAGCATGAAACTGTCACTTTAGTTTGTTTAGCCACCCGTTTTATGGATAATGTATTTCAAATAGATTAAGTTTTGTAAAAGGATTAAGCGATATGGCAGAATTAATGAGTAGTGGCATTGAATTGATGTTCGCGGGCATGGGTATCGTATTTTTGTTTCTGACGATGCTTGTGGTCGCGATCAATATGATGTCATCGCTGGTGCAGCGGTTTTTTCCTGAGGCACCCCCCACACCTGTGATAGCCCCTCCTACCTCAAACAGCGGCATAGAGAAAGCAACCGTAGCCGCTATTACCGCCGCAATACATCAGTATCGGAAGCCATAACATAAACGCCCAATATTGCAGACAGTTGTAGTTCATCCGTAACCCAAAGGGGCACGAACTACGTTCACCATTCAATCGGCCCTGGCGGTCAAATGATAAAAGACTCATAAAAAGGTATTCTAGGAGAAACACAGCATGGTCAAACATAAAACAACGCCCTTAAAGATTACTGAGGTTGTCTTGCGGGATGCGCATCAGTCGATCCTAGCCACCCGGTTGCGTATCGAAGATATGTTGCCAATTTGTGCAAGACTGGATGACATCGGTTACTGGTCCATTGAATCATGGGGTGGCGCCACATTTGATGCCTGTATCCGTTATTTGGGCGAAGACCCTTGGGAACGCTTGCGTTTATTGAAAGCGGCGATGCCAAAAACCCCGCAACAAATGCTGCTCCGCGGCCAAAATATTTTGGGTTATCGCCATTATGCCGATGACGTGGTCGACAAGTTTGTCGAACGTTGCGCCATCAATGGCATTGACGTGTTCCGCATCTTCGACGCCATGAATGACATGCGCAACATTGAACATGCGGTCAAAGCCGTCCTGACCACCGACGCCCATGCCCAAGGGACGATCTCCTATACCACCAGCCCCGTCCATACCATGGACATGTGGGTCAACCTCGGCAAACAGATCGAAGATATGGGCGCGCATTCCATCTGCATCAAGGACATGGCGGGCCTGCTCAAACCCTATGAGGCTTTCGAGCTGGTGACACGCCTGAAAAAAAGCACAAAAATCCCTATCCACCTCCACTCCCATGCAACGACCGGCTTGAGTGTCGCCAGCATATTGAAAGCCGCGGAAGCAGGCATTGACAATGTCGACACCGCCATTTCCTCGCTCAGTATGACTTATGGCCACAGTGCGACAGAAACCATAGTCGCCAGTTTGGAAGGCACAGGCCGCGACACCGGTTTGGACTTGATTAAGCTGGAAGAGATTGCGGCTTATTTCCGCGACATCCGCAAAAAATACGCACAGTATGAAGGCAGCCTAAAAGGTGTGGACAGCCGGATCTTAATTGCCCAAGTCCCTGGCGGGATGTTGACCAATATGGAAAGCCAGCTGAAGGAGCAGGGTGCATCGGATAAATTTGACGAAGTGATCCAAGAAATCCCCCGTGTCCGCGAAGACCTAGGATTCATCCCATTAGTCACACCCACTTCGCAAATCGTCGGCACCCAAGCCGTCATCAACGTCATCAATGGCGAACGCTATAAAACCATCACCAAAGAAACCGCAGGCGTTTTGAAAGGCGAATACGGCGTGACCCCCGCCCCCGTCAATAAAGAACTGCAAGACCGTGTCCTCAACGGTGCGCAGCCTATTACGTGCAGGCCAGCTGACCTAATAGATGCGGAAATGGATAAACTGATCGCCGAAGTGCAGGAAAAAGCCCAAGCCGAAGGCGTCAAGCTGGCTGAAAATATCGAAGAAGACGCTTTGATAAACGGCATGTTTGCACAAGTGGGTTGGAAGTTCTTGGCTAACCGCGGCAATCCGGCAGCTTTTGAGCCCGCCCCAAACCCTGAGGCGTTCGTGGCCGCCAACGCACCGAAAGCCGAACCTGAGCAAACCAAAGGCATTGAAACGTACACGGTCAATGTCGATGGCAGGAACTTTAATGTTGCCGTCGGCCCTGGCGGCTCCGCGCTGGCCATCCAATCTGCAGTTGAAGAAGCCCCCCACCTGGAATTGGCCGCCCATAACGGCGCAGTGGTTTATGCCCCTATGGCAGGCAATATCCTGAAGATCCTGGTCAGTGAAGGCAGTATTGTTGCGGAAGGGGAAATTGTTGTGATTATGGAAGCCATGAAAATGGAAACGGAAGTGCGCTCTAAATTTGCGGGTATAGTCAGTGCAGTCCATGTCAAAGAAGGCGGCGCAGTAGCCGGCGGCAATGCCCTGATTTCCTTATAACAATGTATAGCTGACGGATATTTATGGAAAATCTCATTTCACTTTGGCACAGTACGGGACTGTACAACTTTACGGGTGGCCAGGCCTTCATGATGCTGGTCGGTTTTTTGCTCCTGTATCTGGCCATAAAAAAAGGCTTTGAGCCCTTGCTGTTATTGCCGATAGGCTTTGGTGCGATTCTCAGCAATATCCCGGTCGCAGGCATCGCCGAAGAGGGCGGGCTTCTGTACTACCTGTATTTCGGCATTAAAGCGGGGATATTTCCGTTACTGATTTTTATGGGTGTAGGGGCGATGACCGATTTTGGCCCCATGCTTGCCAACCCTAAGACCCTGTTATTGGGTGCGGCGGCGCAATTTGGGATTTTCGCCTCATTGCTGGGGGCGCTGGCTTTAAATGCCATACCAGGATTGGAATTTTCCCTAAAAGATGCGGCGGCGATAGGCATTATCGGCGGCGCAGATGGCCCGACCGCCATTTATGTCGCCTCAAAACTGGCCCCCGATTTGCTCGGTGCGATTGCCGTTGCCGCTTATTCGTATATGGCTTTAGTCCCGTTGATCCAGCCGCCAATTATGCGGGCGTTGACTACCGAAGCGGAACGCCGGATAGAAATGAAGCAAATGCGTAACGTCAGCAAAACCGAAAAAATTGTTTTTCCGTTGATGTTGTTGTTTTTGTCCATTTTGCTGCTTCCCTCCGCCACGCCATTGATCGGTATGTTCGCGCTAGGCAATTTGATGAACACCTGTGGGGTTGTCGAACGCTTAAGCCAAACCGCGCAAAATGAGCTGATTAACATCGTGACCATTTTCTTAGGGTTGTCTGTCGGTTCCAAGCTCAGTGCCCATGCCTTTTTGCAAATAGAAACCCTAGGCATTTTGGCCTTAGGTGCGGTTGCCTTTGCTATCGGCACGGCTTCTGGTGTGATTATGGCTAAAATCATGAACAAATTCAGCGATACACCGATTAATCCCTTGATCGGCGCAGCAGGTGTTTCCGCCGTACCGATGGCGGCGCGGGTGGCGAACAAACTGGGGCTGGAAAGCAATCCGCACAACTTCCTGCTGATGCACGCGATGGGGCCAAATGTGGCGGGCGTGATTGGTTCAGCGGTTGCGGCCGGGGTTTTGTTGAGTTTGATTAAATAGCTAACCATACTGGATTATTTATTTAAAAAGCCCAATATGCAGTAATTAGGTTAACTAATTATTATCGGTTTATTTTTTTTATACACGCATTAGAATACATACGTTTTATAAAAATATTTGAGGTAATCTTATGGGATATATTAAAAATTTTCTTAAAGGAGCAGGGGAAGTTTTAGTTTTAGATACCGGTTCACAATATATTCGCCCGTCCCGTAAAGGCTTTTCTAATGACATGGCTTTGTTACAAGCCGATGCCAGACGCATTGCCTCTGGTTTAAATAAAGCTACCCAAAAGTATGGCAAACAAGCATACATCGGCGAAAGTAAATAGTGGCAAAGATGGGCATCAGCTATCTATCCAGCAGCAAGAAACTGATTGTCCAATATTGCCAGTGCCGCAATTGGAGCAGCTTCAAAAATTTAAACCAGAAGCGGTTGATTGGGTTATAAAGCAAACGCAGATAGAAGCTGAACACCGACGATCTGAAACCATAAAAATTAACCGATACACGTTCATAGAACGTATAGTAGGGCAATTATGCGCTTTCTTAATCGGTATTGCGGGTGTGGTAGGTGGCTCTTATGTTGCCATTAGCGGGCAACCAGAAGCAGGTGGCGTTATTGCTACCGCAGCATTAACAGGACTTGCGGTAGTGTTTCTGACTGGCCGCGCAAAAAGGAACGCACCTTAAAAAGTGTAGCTTCTATTTACCTAATCATTCTTGCCTGAGCAAGCCCAACGTTTTCTCCGGCAACATTCCCCCGCTTTTTCCTTCCAAATGCGACTGTGCATCTTCATGCACGGTGGTCATAAACGTCAACAACTGCATTTCATAGTGCATTTTCTGGGCAAAATCCTCGCATTCCCACATCCTGTTCAACAATTGTTTGGCATGATGGTGGATGCCAAACACCACCGCCTCCGGCAATGCCGGGTAGCTGGCCTTAATGCTGGTCTTGAGTTGCGCCAATGCTTTGAGATACTGCTGGTAATCTTTGATATCTTGCTGGCAACGGGCTTTGTAAATGCCCAATTCAGATTCATGCCGGGTTTTTAACAAAGCAATGTCCTGCTCCAACTGCACGGTTTTCTTTTTCAGTTCGGCCTGTAAATCCTGCTCGGCAAGCAGTTGCGCATGGCGGAGTTGGGTTTGCTGTGGATGGGTGGCGGTTTGCCAATGCAGATGCGCCTCTTTGACCGAATGCCAAATGTAGGTAAGTTGCAAAGCCCAGTTTTTCAGTAAAGTCATCGTGTACCTAGATTGGCTATTTTGAGTTGCAATGCCAACAAAGCATCGGCGTTTAATTCCTGGCGATAACTGTCAAGCTCTTGTTGCAATTGCCGATAAGCGGTTTTCGGCAGTTGCCGCTTCAATGCCGATAAATCGCGGCGGACAGCTTTGCTTAATGATTTGATGTGCCGACGGTTATCGGCGACTAAAAGGCGTTCGCGTTTAACGTCATTAGTGATGGCGACTTTCATTTTTCGCCAATAGAACCGTTGTTTAAGGTTTTCCTGATAATTGGCGGTAAACAGCAAACGCCGTAACTGCCGTTGCGGTGCGGAGAAATAGCCAGTTACCGCGCGGCACACCAATCTGCCCAGCATCACCAAGCCACCGCAAAGCAAAACCCCAAACCCCAGCAAAAGCAGGGTGATACCCAGCCGCGTGGCAAGTTCCGGCAATAACGGGATGTGCCGCCAGAGCAAAAGCTTGCCGATGAATAAGGCAAGGAAAGCACTGGCAACCAGCCCTAAGGCGATACGGATAATCAAAATAGTCGGGGGCGGCGGTTGAAAAACCTTATTGTAGCGAAACCAAGCCTACGATGGGTGATAAACCGTTATGGCTGCATTTGTTATCGTGCACAAAAATTCCTAGCGAGGATAAATACTACTGACCCCACGCTGTCAGTAGGGCTGCCATACCATAGCCGCTCGTCAACACTTATTGTACGGAGAGGAAACATGAACACGAATGTAGCAAGCTGGTTTGAAATTCCGGTGACCGATATGCAACGGGCCAAAAACTTTTACCAAAACCTGTTGGCAACCACGTTTAAAGACGAAACCATGGAGGCCTATCAATTGGCGATTTTCGCGGCGGATGAAGGGGCGGTCAGCGGCATGCTGGTACTGGGCGAACAGTCCCAGCCCAGCCAGACGGGTGCCGTAGTGTACTTTAACGCCGGCGAAGACCTCAACGTGCCGCTGGACAGGGTTGTCCCCAACGGTGGCGGTATCCTTCTCCCCAAAACGCCTATCCATGATGGCGACTGCGGTTACTTCGCGCTGATTTTGGATAGCGAAGGCAACCGCGTTGGTTTATATTCACCGTCCTAACCCTTCTTGAGTTGTAGGCGGCCGATCCCTCGGCCGCCTTTCCAAAACACTACCATGCGCCGCGCCGACCGTCTCTTTCAAATTGTCCAAATCTTGCGTAACAAACGCTTGGTCACCGCCAAAACGCTTGCCGAGCGGCTGGAAGTGTCCGAGCGCACCATTTACCGCGACATTCAGGACCTTAGCCTGTCCGGCGTTCCCGTTGAAGGGGAAGCCGGGGTCGGTTACCGGTTGCGCCATACCCTCGACATCCCCCCGATCATGTTCACCCCGGACGAAATCGAGGCCTTGGTGGTCGGTGCGCGGATGAGCAAAACCTGGGCAGGCAGCGAGCTAGGCCAATCAGCGCAATCGGCACTGGACAAGATCACTGCCGTGATTCCGGCCGGGTTCCGGCATAAGATAGAAGACAGCAAACTGTTTTCCTTACGCTTCAGCCAACGCCCGGACATTGATATTCATCTGGACATTTGCCGTAAAGCCATCGACAACAAACACCTATTGCAAATGGCTTATTGCCGTGCTGACGGCGAACAAAGCCTACGCCGTATCCGGCCACTGGGCTTGTATTTTTGGGGAAACGTTTGGACTCTGGTCGGTTGGTGCGAGTTGCGCGACGATTTCCGCAATTTCCGTCTTGACCGGATCCAAAGCATCCAGCCGGAAAATCAGACATTCACAGACAGTGAAGGCCAAAGCTTGCAGGATTTTATCAAGCGCATGGCGTGTATGTGAGCCCGGACGCCAAACCCATCCAAGCAATAACTGCATAAACGGCCCTATCGGCTTTTGAAAAAAGCCGATAGGGCCCTTGGCAAAAAAATTGCCGAAAAACAACGATGGGGTCAACCATGCCCAACACCCGCCTAAAATAACTAGGACGCGGCAACCCGCCTAGCGGGACACTCTTTTTAAGTATTCGCGGCAGAACCGTAGCCAAGGTGTAGGTTTGGCGGTGATTCGCCCTGCAAGCTTAATCTGATGTGGGCTATAATGTCGGGAATTCACACAGGCAATAGATAAGCAATGGCCCAATTCCTCGAAGTTCATCATGAAAATCCGCAACTGCGTTTGATCCAACGTGCCGTAGCGGTCATCCAACAAGGTGGCGTCATCGCCTACCCCACCGATTCTTCTTACGCATTGGCCTGCCATATCGGTGACAAACAGGCGATGGACAGTATCCGCCGCATCCGGCAACTGGATGACAAACATGATTTCACGTTGGTGTGCAAGGATTTGACGCAAGTTTCAATGTTCACCAAAATCGGCAATGATGCCTTCCGCCTGATCAAAGCCCTCACCCCGGGGCCGTTCACCTTCATTCTCGATGCCACCAAAGATGTCCCGCGACGTTTGCAGCATCCTAAGAAAAAAACCATAGGCATCCGCATCCCTGACCACCCTATCGCGCAAATGCTGGTGAAGGAACTGGACGAAGCCCTTTTCAGCACGACGTTGACCCTGCCTGGTGATAGCGAAGCCCTGAGCGACCCTTATGAGATTAGGGAAAAGTTAGACCACGAGCTGGATTTGATTATTGATGCAGGTATAGTCAACTTTGAACCGACCACTATGATTGAATTCACCCGCACCGGCCCCGTCATCGTCAGGCAGGGCAAAGGTATCGCCACCATGCTGGCCCAATAGAGGAAACACTAAATATGATGGATGAACTGACCTTAGCCCAACGCATCATCGTCTGGGCTTTGCCTGTGATCTTTGCCATCACCGGACATGAAGCCGCGCACGGCTGGGTGGCAAAAAAATGCGGTGACAACACCGCGGATATGCTTGGGCGGTTGACCTTGAACCCGCTCAAACACATAGACCCGCTAGGCACATTGATTCTGCCGGGGCTTTTGTTGCTGACAGGCACGGGCTTTATTTTTGGCTGGGCCAAACCCGTGCCGGTCAACGGGCGGTATTTTAAAAAACCCATACGCGATATGGCGTTTGTCGCCGCCGCCGGGCCAGGCGCGAATTTGCTGATGGCGCTAGCCTGGGCATTGTTGGCGCGGCTGGGTGTGACCATCGCTGTGGAAGCGGTTTCCATGCCGCTGATTTACATGGGCATCGCTGGCATTTCCATCAATATTTCATTGATGTTGATTAATTTACTGCCCATCCCGCCCCTGGATGGTAGCCGCATCATGACCGCGTTGTTACCCTACCGATTGGCCATACAGTACAACCAACTTGAGCGTTACGGCTTTATCATTTTGCTGGTGTTACTGTACACCGAAGTGCTGGGCGCCATATTGCAATATCCTTTGTATATCGCCCATAACTTGTTTTTCTCGTTAGCGGGATTGTAACCAGGGCTTGGGTAATTATAGGCCGGGATTGAAGCGTAACCCGACATTGCTTAGACTGCCCAGTTGCCCTACCGCCAACCGACATCACTGGACTGCCTAAGTTACGTCGGTTTATCAAACTGGCGTAAACCAACCCATAAACATGACCCAAGTAAGCACCGGAACAGAACCCGAATCCCCGTCGTTCGCCATCGTCAACGGCACGCCGCTTAACCAACTGCCGGATGACCTGTATATCCCACCTGACGCACTGGAAGTGTTTCTGGAACTGTTTGCCGGGCCCTTGGATTTATTGCTGTATCTCATCAGAAAACAAAATATGGATATCGTCAACATCCCGATAGCCCAGATCACCCAGCAATACATGGTCTACATCCAACTGATGGGGGATATGAAAATTGAGCTGGCGGCGGATTATCTGGTGATGGCGGCATGGTTGGCGGAGATCAAATCACGGATGCTGTTGCCGCGCCCGCCGGAATCCGAAGAGGAGGAAGATGACCCGCGTGCGACGCTAATCCGTCGCTTGCAAGAATATGAAGTGATCAAACTCGCCGCTGACGGCCTGGAACAACTCCCGCGCATGGAGCGCGATTTTTTTAGCGTTGACGTGGACACGACCACGTTAGACGTGGAACAAACTTTTCCCGATGTACAATTGGGCGAGTTGCTGCTCGCCTTTAAAGCCGTGTTAAAACGCGCCGAACAACTTAGCCACCACGCCATAACCAAAGAAGCATTATCAGTCCGTGAACGCATGTCTACGATATTGGAAAGCCTTAAAGGCTCAGATAGCCGATTATTTACAGAATTATTTACCCGCCGCGAAGGCCGGCACGGCGTGGTGGTCTCCTTTCTTGCTATACTGGAACTCGGCAAAGAAGGGCTCATCGAAATCACCCAGCCCGAACCCTTCGCCGAGCTACGCGTTAGAGCCAGCCAAACCACCCGCGCCGATCATTGAAGCACCCAAGGCCAACGTGGAAATCCAGCGTATCGTTGAAGCTATTCTGTTTGCCGCCAAACGGCCGATGACTTGCAAGCAAGTGCGCGAGGTGTTCCCTGAATTGGAACAGCCGGATTTGGCGGAAATCCAAGCCGCGATTGATGCCATCATCGCCGATTACCAGCCGCGCGGCATTGAATTGGCGAAAATCGCCAGCGGTTACCGTTTTCAGGTGCGTTCGGATGTGTCGCGTTGGGTGTCGCGTTTGTTTGAAGAAAAACCGCCGAAATATTCCAAGGCGTTGATGGAGACCTTGGCGATTATCGCCTACCGCCAGCCTGTCACCCGTGGCGACATTGAAGACATCCGCGGGGTTAGCGTCAGCACTAACATGATCCAAACCTTGCTGGAGAGGGAATGGGTACGGATATTAGGCCATAAGGAAGTGCCGGGCCGACCTGCTTTATACGGCACGACCAAACAATTTTTAGATTATTTTAATCTGTCCACGTTAAATGAATTACCGACCTTGCAAGAATTGCAGGGTCTTGAGCTGTCAGCACCGGAAACCACTTTGGCGGATACGCCAAGATTGGACAATCCGTCTGTTTGACTCAAACGCATCAAGCTAAGAAATTTTTCCACGAACGACACTAAATACACGAAAGTTATACGCTGAACGGTCAAGTTTTTGGTTTTTTTAGGTAGCGCACCCTCTATAGCCTCTGGGGAATAAATGCGTACTTTTAAAAAATATTTATAAAATCAATGTAAAAGGTACGCGTAGCGTAACCTATAGTGAATTATAAAGGCTATGTCACCGTTAATTGTGGAAGCCTTAAATGACGCGGCTTTGAGCGAAAGCCGCAATCCGCATTAAATAAGGCTTTGCGCCGAACATAAAATTTTTTCAACAACTAACGGTGACATAGCCATTATAAAAGCCTAAAACTTGACCGTTTGATGCAGATCTATTTTTTCGTGTTTTTTTGTGATTTTCGTGGACAACTCTTATTTAGCTTGTCCCTCAGTTAAACCAACGTAGGTAAACCGTGAAAAACCAACCAGCAAACCGTGGCCCGCGCCGCTCGCGCCCTGACACCGCCGCCACCAACCCCATACCTAAACCTAGCGTGAAAGCGCATACCAAAACCAGCAGCAAAGCCCCGCCGCCACATCCAGAATCGGGTGAACGCATCCAGAAAATCCTTGCCCGGGGCGGGGTAGCTTCGCGCCGCGAAATTGAACGCTGGATCACCGAAGGCCGCCTCAAAATCAACGGCATCACCGCCACCCTAGGCACACGCTTGCACACAGGTGACCGCCTGGAAATCAATGACCGGATTGTCAACTGGGAAAAATTTGCCGAACAACCCACCCGGGTGCTGCTTTACCATAAACCCACAGGTGAAGTCGTCACCCGCCGGGATCCGGAAGGCCGCCCCATCGTCTTCCGGCGTTTGCCGGAACTGGCCACAGGCCGCTGGATAGCCGTCGGACGCCTGGACATCAACACCTCCGGCTTATTGCTGTTGACCAACAACGGCGAACTGGCAAACCGCCTGATGCACCCCTCCACCGAAGTCGAGCGTGAATATGCCGTGCGCATCTTAGGCCATGTCTCCGAAGCGACCTTGGCAACCCTGCAAGAAGGTGTGCATCTCGAAGACGGTTTGGCAAAGTTTGACGAAATCCATCCCGCTGGCGGTGAAGGCGCCAACAAATGGTACAACGTCATCGTCACCGAAGGCCGTAACCGCTTGGTCAGACGCTTATGGGAATCGCAAAACGTCATCGTCAGCCGCCTCATGCGCGTCCGTTATGGGCCGGTGGTGCTACCGGATTCATTACGCACGGGGGCTGTTTACGAGATCAATGACAAAGAGCTTCAACTGTTGTTTGAGTTTGCGGGGTTGGGGAAAAGCGGGGAGCCTGTGACCAGTAAATCTTGACGCATCGCCTTGGCGAGGCATATCCCAGAAACCGGGCCACACCTTGGCCGTATAGCCGGCCAGGTGTTGCTATATGCGAGACTGCCGACAATTAGGCAGTTCGGGGTAGCTTACTCTTAGATCCTGTCCAATAACAGCGTGGCCAGTTCACCTCCGCCATACCGTCCCCAAAAGATTGGGTGGAACCTTAACCAACCTAAACCACGCAGTAAACCTATAACATAAAAGCCCAAAGGCAACCCATCCATTGATGCGCCCTTGTATCTTTGACAAACATCAAGCCGTTAGTGAAAAAGATTGGGGAAATCCCGCTTTGATTGCTGGTCAAGCTCCTGCAACCTGGACTCCAACAAATCATCAGTGTAGGTTTCTCTTTCTACTAGACCATGCTGGAAAAAGACATCCCAGATTTTGCTGAGGTCTTGTAATATATTTTGCAAGTTTTCTACTTTGCTGCGTAACTCACCATATTTAATAAAAAAATCGTAAAACTCCGCGTCAAACCCACAGGCTTCGGCCAACATTGGATAATTATTATTTTTTACGCGTCCGCGCTTGAAGTGAAAAAGCTTTGCCTTGGGTTCGCCGCTTAACAATAAGGTATGGAAGGCCGAGCCTTCAATGCCCGCAATAACCTCCGCCATTTCAAATAATTTTATTTGTCCGCTCATGGATAGTTTTTCTGGATGGACAATGCTAAAACCTTCTTTCACTAGCGCCTGTTCAAATTCAGCCTCCCCTGCAATTGCGCCCCTGTTCAATGACGAACGGCTTAACCAAATTTTATTCTTAAGATTTGCCAATTGGTGGGGATGGTTTTCACATAAACGCCTGCCTATGGTCGCCATTGCCAAGGCTTGTTCCTTTTCACAAAATTTTTGGATGACCAGACCTGGGGAAGGCACTTTTAAACAATTAAATTTAGTCACCCCTAAAATAAATTTGACCCTATCTGACCGTAAAAACGTGGCACTCAATAATTGTTTTTGCCATATAGGCAATCCATCAAAATCAACACCTTGCCTGATTATTTTATCATTCAGGCAAATATGGAAATAAACGTCGTCAGTTGTATTTTCTACGAGAAACCAAGCACGCGCCAAAGTTTCCAATAAAAAGTGCCCATAATGCGCAAAAAAAACCCCTCCATAAACAGCGTCTTTTTCAACATTAAGAACAACTTCGCTGCCTGACGGCCGGTAATCTTTTTCTGGGGACTGCAATACGCCATAACTCCTGGCCAATAAAGAAGCGGTATTGGGATTGCCATCCTGGTCGTAAATGCTGCCAATAAATTGTGTAGGTGGCGGATAGCCGGGGTCTTTGCACATCTTTAATGGCGTAACCAAAGCATTGAAGAGCGTCTCAGCAGGCATTGATCTGGTGCTTGGTTTTTCTTTGTGTTTAGTAAAAAAGTGTTTAAGCATGACGTAATTGGCTCTATAGGGGAATTTGGAGGCGGCATTGATAGGCGGATATGGAAAACATTAACCGGTTAGCCAACAGACCCAAGTTACGCCAGTATCTGTCGGTTACATTGACAGTTGCCGAACCACCAAACGGTTACGGTGGTTAGCAACGCCAAATATACCGGTTACCCGTAAAGAAGTGCGGGCAAGCAACTCTTAGCGGCATCCACAAACCGCCGCCAACTTGGATACCATGCTTGCCGTTATTGGTGGCTCCACCAGACAGGCCCTATTGCAGGCCATACCCAGAAGGGCTGCCACCATATCGGGGGCAGTTGCCAAGGTTTTATTCCTTCAATATGGGATTTTTTAACCTTGCCCATAAGAGCCAAGCCCATATGGCGCCAAAAACAGAATGTAATGACTGATCGCTTTATTGGTTACGTTTTGTCAGCAAAATAGCCGTAATGCCTACCCCAACGGCCACACAGTTTTTCAATCTTATTCAATTCTTCTGGTGTAAATAATTCACTGTGGTCATGCTCTTTAGGAGTTGTAGCAAATGTACTAAACCACTTTTCATTAAAGTCTTCATCAAGATAAGTCAGCATCTTTTCCAATTCAGGTAAAAAGTTGCTTGTAAAGTCTTCGTATTTGACTTCATAAACCCGATTTCTGTATGCCCTTTTTAACACATGAATAATAGCCGCGGCTTCATTCCAATAATTACAAGCGCCTATAAGATTATCAATTTTAACCACCTTACCAATCCGTAAACTAGACACCACATCTACGGGATTCCGTACAATATGCACTAGCTTTGAACCTGGAAAATCAGTTGCTATCATGGACGCACAATAAACATTTTGAGGCGTTTTATCGAACCAACGTTTTCCTTCAAACTTATTATTTATAAGATATTTTTGCATGTATCTTTTTTGTAAGTCAGCCCGGGAAACGCTTCTATTAAAAATATCATTAAATTCATTTTCGCTGATACCATCCATTTCCCGGTGTTTTCTTAATATGCCGTTTGTCGTGCTAGAAAGCAGCCTTGTCGATTGTGAAGTGCCAAAAGGTTCGCTCCATCTAAAAAAATGCGATTCCTCAGGGGAAACCAAATTCGGGTGGTTACGCAGTACATTTCTTAACAAAGTTGTCCCAGACCGGACACATCCAATAATAAAAAAAGGTTTTTCGTTCACTTAGTGATCCTTGATTGTTTGTTCATAAACGATGGTTTTATATCACCACAAAATGTTGAAGGCTTATAAATAGGGAGGGATTTGACAAAGTCTATGGGCGTACTTAGGCAACGTTATTGGCAGAAAAAATTATCGGTATTCAAAATGAAGTATAGTTATTGATGGTTGTAAGCGCATGATTTCTGTTGAAACACATTTAGGTTAACTCCGGGGTTGGAATAAGAACGGTAGGCGCAAGCCTATTCATGCAATATTTTGTTTTTACATGAACAAATGCAGCCAAAATAACCCCATAGAAAGTTTGACCATGCGCTCTAAATCCTCAAGATTATGCTTTTTCCAGATGCTGATTTTGGGAAAGCAATAGCTGGAACACAAGCCTCTTACCAACTTAACTCGCCCTTTAAGCTCGACCCATAGATTTTGGATGTTCCCAAAATATGCTTATTGCCTATCCAAGGGACAAGCCCTCCCTCTTGTTGAGACCATTGCCTTAGCCGAAGCCGGGCGCCTTACCCCAAACTAAGGCAACACCATTACTTACCAAATAAATGGGGGGCACGATTTTTTAATTGCATATCCAAAAGCTCCAAATTATCTTCCATTTCAGGATCGCTATACTTCTCAGTTTGCACTAATCCTTGTTGGTAAAATATATTCCAGATTTTACTTAAATCTTGTAATGCATTGCCATTTACGCCTCTTATTTTACCAAATCTAAGGAAATAATTATAAAACTCCGCATCAAATTTAGCGGCTTCGGCGCATAACTTATAATTTTTATTTAGATGCTGTTCACGGCAAAAATGCAATAACTTACCGCCATTACTTTTAGCTAATAACACCGTATGAAACGCCGAGCCAGTGAATCCGGAAACCACTTCTGCCGTTTCGAACAGTTTAATTTGTTCCGCTATAGAAAGCGTTTCTGGATGAACAACCTTAAAACCTTCGTCACGTAAAGCCCCCTCGAATTTTTTTTCACCTGCAATGGCGCCTTTTGTTAAGGAAGACCGACTTAGCCAGATTTTTTTTTCAATAATATCCTGATCATACTTTGCGGTTATTTTTGCACCCAAGGACGACATTGCGTTCGCCTGTGAATCTGCGCAAAACTGTTTAATCACATAGCCTGCATCAGGAACAATCAATTCATTAAAAACCAAAGGCTCATTAATAATTTTGATTCGGCCGGTGTCAGGGATTAAATGGCCTAAAATAATTTTTTGCCAAGTTGATAGGTCATTAAATGTACTAAATTTATTACCTTGCGGATGATAAAAAAATACATCACTTGAACTTTTTTGTAGATACCACGTACGCGCTAGACTCTCCAATAGGAAATGTCCGTAGTGGTTGAAGATGACTCCACCGTATATCGCTTGACTTGTTATTTTTTTTGCGGTGGTTCTATTGATCACCAAAGCAACGTCATGGGTCTGTTTTATTTCTGACGCCCTTTTGAGTAAAGAATCGGTATGCGGTTTATCTGATTCATCATAAATCCCGCCAATATAGCTTGCGCCAACTGGATAATTTTGTATCTCATTTTTCCTAATTGTCCTAAACGGACTAGCAAAACAAGACCCAAGCACTGGAGCATTTAAATCTGGAGATTTATTCATATGTTAAATTAATCCGAACTGAACTTATTTACGAAATGCCGATATATCTTTTTGCCATGAATCAGGCAAACTTGCACCAAATTCTGTATCAGCCCAATCATAAACATGGTGGAACTTACTATAAATCCGTTCTCTCATTGATACGCTTAAAGGCGTTGGAATACCCTCTAATACACGTTTTTCTGTGTCCGGGTCAATAAAAGCAATATCACAAAAATCGCATACGCGTGAGATGACTTCGGGATTAAACAAATGCTCATAAAACTCCACTAATACGCGTTCTTTCGGAAAAACCTCATAGACCGATGACAACGTTTGGGGATAATCAGTGGAAAGAAAAAAATGTGGTTTATCAAAAAAAACCTCAAAATCTTTAAGGATGTCGATCCCGGGATTTTTTTTTGCCCGCATACGTACTGCTGACCAAAAACGGTCAATGGGATTTCGTATTAAAAAAATGACCCGGACATCATCCGCCAAACTTTTAATGGCTTCATAGCCCTCCCGACCGATTAGCGCATACTCCGGGGTTATTTCACAAAAGACCGATTCATTATTTGCATTGCGGCTAAAATAATTTCGGTATCGATTTATATCTCCGCCCATATTCGCGCGATCAGATAATAAATTGAAGCGCTTAAAACGGCGGGTGCCATTTAATACATCTGCCACTTCTAGCCTATGAGAAGTGTCTATGAACGATTTTATAAGCCGGCGCTCAAGACCAGAACAAAGGTCAGGCTTATAAATACTATCAAAAAAATGTAATTCTTTAATTGGGGAAACAAAAACTTCAGGATGTCCGGAAAGATAGTCGGCTAGCCAACTGGTACCAGATTTTTGTGCACCGATACCAATAACGTATCTGATATTACCCATTATATGTATGCCTTGTTTAGCTTATTTAAATTCTGCAATATAAAAACCAGATACTATTTTCTAATTTCCAATCGTGATGAGTAATAAAATAGATTTATACGCCTTCAGTTATTTATAACAATGTCAGCTGCCACTTTAATTAAACCATTATTAAATTAATGGGAATTGTCTGAAAATAAAAAGCGGCATTCCCCTATCCCGCCCATCCACAAGATTAACGACGCTTATCAAACGAAAAAGGGGTTAGTGTAATTCCGCCTATTAGGGGAGCCTAATTTTTTGTTATCCTACAGAGAGCAATGTTTTCATGGGGCAAAAACTGGCACAGATATCTTAGAGGGAAACTTTTCTGTGTTTCAACTCAAGCTAAAGCGCCGTTAAAAGACACTCGAATGGAGTCAGCGAGATTTTTTGCCTAACAGACAATTTCTCTGTTGCCCACCCCCCTAAAAATAGTACCTGTTGGTAGCGGAAGCAAATATCCTCGACTGTAGTTTATGCCCAATCTATGCCAAAAAGGCTAATTCACGTAGCTCATAGGAAAACATTAAAACTTATCCCGCACCCATACCGGAAAAACCCAACCCTGCCCCTTCTCTATCCAATATCTTGGACTAGGCATCATGCGTATATCGGATTCAGGTCACTATAGTGATGTCTTTGTAAAGATACAGATCATTTAACCAAGGTTCCGGTAGCTCATCGCCATACTTTTGTTGCGCCCATTCATAAAGTGGCCCAAACTTGGTCAAAATTTTAATTTTTATTTCAGGGTCAATTTCCTTTTGGACACCCTCATGCACCTTTTTGCCAAAATCAGGATCGACGTATGAAATACCGGAAAAATCACATATTCTTTTTAATGATTCCGGTAAAAACAGGTTTTCGTAGAATTCGACCAAAATATTTGAAGGTTCAAACACTTGATAAATTTTTTCGATGGTTTTTTGGTAATCTGTGCGTTCAACAAACTGGGGGTTAATTAAAAAATCATCAATTTCTTTAACCACATCTAAGTTTGGCTTCTTTTTGTTCCACATCCTTAAGGCAGACCAGAATCTATCTACAGGATTACGCATTAAAAATATAATTTTAACATCCCCTGAAAGGGATTTAATAGCTTCATAACCCATTGTATCCAGTAATGAATATTCTGGGGTTATCTCACAAAATATCTTTTCTGAATTAGCCCGCTTTGTAAAATAATCTTGATATTCCAGGATATCCCCATTCATATTGACCCTATCTTTTAAAGCACCCAGCCTAATTCCCTTAGCGGTATTAGGAGCCGGATGTTCAATTTCTAAAGTCTTAAACGCGTTTAAAAATCGCCCGTCAAACCCTCGGCATAGATCTGGACGATATTTTACGTCAAAAAAATGCAGCTCTTTAATTGGCGACATCAATACTTCCGGATGGCGTGAAAAATAATCACCTAACCATGTTGTGCCCGCCTTTTGGGCGCCAATACCAATAACATATCTTTGTTCCATTTTTTCACCGAAATTAGTTGAGGCATTACTGTTAATGTTAATGCAACGGTTGATTTATAAATCTATTTTTCCAAATCACCGGTAGAAAAATAATTCAAATTCCTCAAACCGCTTTTCTATCTGCCTTATTTGCGCTTTATTAAAAACTTCCAAATACTGAAAAGGGATATTCGATGAAATATAAGGTAATTTGGTGTGCTGATAACGGAGATTTTTTAACAAAAGGTAGGAAAGGTCGAACTCTGCGCCGACATGGGCAAATAATTTTTCTAATGTTTGGCGGGTATCAAGGCAAAGCGATTCAAGAGACGTCGCTATGGCATTTGGGATATGGCCTTGGACGGTCTGCTCCAACTGTGCATAAATGATCCGTAAGTACCTTTTTTTCTTAGGGACGTATGATTCGAACCAGGTGGAGAAGTTATCAGCCTTATCACGACGAAAGTCGGAAGCCACTATGGCGCGGGGGTCTTTATAGGTCGCAATGAAAGGGCAATCAATTTTTTTTGTACAGCTGTTCAGTGCAGAAAAGTATCTGGGCGTTTTATCAAACATAATGGTCTTATTATGATCGACTACTGTAGAGAGTTGCCATAACCTGTCATAAAACTCATCGAAGGTGTCGCAATCACAAATCGTGTCCAAATCAGATTCTTTAATACGCCAACCAGAAATCAGATTAGTGGCGAAAGGCTCTAGTGTACGGAATTCACGGGGGGAATTGACCAGCAAAACGCCCGTTTCAAAGCCGGAATCAATAGTAGGTACTTGTCTAAAAATATCTGAAAGAAGTGTCGTGCCGCTATGCTCGATTCCACAAATTACAAAAGAAGGTTTCAAGATTATTCCTTATGGTTAGTTAATTAAGCAATGCCCTATAGACTCAACATAGGCATTCAAATTGCCATCGTTGATGTTGTAAACTGACAATTTGTCACTAATTTTAGATTGCTACGCTGGCGCATTTCGCCGGATTGTAACGAAACTGCCCCGATTATAGCAATGTTACTATCGCCTTTATTTTTCATAAATGGCTAAGAAGGCCATAAAAACACTTCTTAACAAATTGAAATTAAATGCTTTTATAAACCCTCTATTTAGATAATGGACGGCATATATTATCGGGCAACTGAGGGTGGAACAGGTTTGGGTGTTTTTTTCTTTACCTTCAAATAAACATCGGCCAATTCCCTAACCTGTTCTGACACGCGCCTGAGGGCGGGCGGATGGGCCTTGCCCTTGAAGACGGCGGGGGAGCGGTCGATCTGCACGAGGAGGCCGGACAGGGCCTCCTCGGTGGGTTCGATGACGAATCCTGACTTGCCCTCGATGACATCCTCGCCGATGCCGCCCATGTTGCTGGCGACGACCCAGCAGCCGCAGGCGGCGGCCTCGCGGGTGACCAGGCCGTAGCTTTCCGGCCAGGTGGAGGGCGCGAACAGCACGTCGACCTGG
>ORJL011193789.1_pt1 | contig 56925 bp, 52 predicted proteins | sample 1779941 | NCBI WGS metagenome assembly ORJL01 (sample SAMEA104232317, study PRJEB22302) | groundwater metagenome | biome: forest; feature: aquifer; material: groundwater | place: USA | collected 2011-08-07 | depth 5.8 m | reverse complement strand
TGGGGGCTACCAGCATTGTATCGCTGCAGATAAAGGCATCGTCGCCGATGACGGTGCGGTTCTTGTTGACGCCGTCGAAGTTGCAGGTGATAGTTCCTGCGCCGATGTTCACGTTACGTCCAACATCTGCATCGCCTACGTAGCTAAAATGGCCCATCTTGGTGCCCTTACCCAACCGGCTGTTCTTCACTTCCCCGTAGTTCCCTATGTGCACATCTTCCTCCACCACCGTGCCGGGTCGCAGATGGCTGAAGGGTCCCACGTCCACTGAAGAACTCAATTCGGCTCCCTCCAGCATGGAGGACACCACTTTGCAGCCGTTGCCGATGACAGAATCGTAGATCATTGCCCCTGGGCCTAGTGAGCATCGTTCACCCACCTTGCTCTTGCCCGCTAGCGTGGAGTTGGGGTAGATGACGGTATCCCGGCCCACCGTCACCTCAGCGTCTATGTAGGTGGTGGCCGGATCAATCATGGTAACGCCTGCCAGCATCCATCTGTTAAGGATGCGCTGCCGCATAGCGTGCTCGGCTTGGGCAAGCTGCACCCTGGTGTTGACTCCCAGGACCTCCATCTCCTCCTCGGATTGGACGCTCTCCACTCCAAGGCCGGCCCTGGACGCCATCCTCACCAGGTCTGTCAGGTAGTATTCTCCCACTGCGGATGGCGACAGCTCCGCGAGGGCCGGCCAGAGCCAGTCGCAGCGGAAGGCGTATACGCCGCTGTTTATCTCCCTGATGGAACGCTGTGTTTCGTTTGCCTCTGCTTGCTCCACCACATCCACCACCCGCCCGCTGGAATCCCGGACCACCCTGCCCAAGCCTTCTGACGGCGCCTTGGTGGATGTAAGCATGGTGAGCATGGCGCCTGAAGCATTGTGCCGCTCCATCAGCCGGCGAAGGGTAGACGGCAGGATCAAGGGCGCATCGCCACAAAGGACCAGCACCTGCGTGGGCCTGCTGTGCAGCACTCCCTCCGCCTGGAGAAGGGCGTGGCCGGTGCCCCTGGGCTGGGCCTGCACCGCGTACTCTGCCGAATCCCCCACATACTGGCGAATGGCGTCGGCGTCGGGAGGCACCACAACGACCACAGTGCCAGCATGAACGGCCTGCACTGCGGTCACTACATGGCCGATCATGGGCTTACCACAGACGGGGTGCAGGACCTTGGGAAGGCTGGACTCCATGCGCACTCCCTTGCCTGCGGCCAGGATCACTACTGCCCAACCGTCGCGGTTTTCCCTGGAGGCTGTATCTGTGCCCATGTTGCTCCGAGAAGAGGTTCTGCTTTCGACGAAGGTCTACGGCCATCGTACAGGATAGCCAAAAACCAGTCAAGTTGCGCCGATTATACGCGCTACGTGGCTGCTGACAAGTGCATATTACGACGCTGAATACATATCATGCGACGATTAAAGCATATCAGGCCAGGCCCAGTGACACGGCACCGCTATTGCTCGGGGGCCTACTGTAAATCGTAGCTCGTTGCTATAATACCCAGGCAGGAGAGGTGGCCGAGTGGTTGAAGGCGCCGCTCTCGAAAAGCGGTATCCCCCTTGGGGATCGTGGGTTCGAATCCCACCCTCTCCGCCATTGGTCACCTGGCGGAGATAGGCCTATGCCTATTCATCGGAGAGGTGCTGGAGTGGTCTAACAGGCGCGCCTGGAGAGCGCGTGTCCCGTTTAACCGGGACCGTGGGTTCGAATCCCACCCTCTCCGCCAGTTACTATTCTAGGGACAAAGAACCCCCAACGTTGGCAGGCCATTGAACGAGACGGAGCGCAAATACTGGGTTGCCTTCAGCCGCATCCCATCCGTGGGACGGGCGCGGGTACAGCTCTTGCTGAACCGTTTCGGCGCCATGTCAGAGGCCTGGAAGGCGTCTGGAGAAGCATTGACTGAGGCCGGTTTGGACCGCCGCACAGTCGCCTCCATCACGGCGTCCAGAGGAAAGCTGGACCCCGATGCCGAGATGGAGCGCCTGCAGCGCCACAGTGTGCAAGCCCTCACTTGGGAAGACAGCGAGTACCCACCCAGGCTGAAAGAGACCTACGACCCCCCGCCGATGCTGTACGTGAAGGGCAAAATCCTGCCAGTGGACGAGAGGTCGATAGCAGTGGTGGGTACCCGGCGGGCCTCGGCATATGGCAGGGAAGCCGCCAGCCAGCTATCCGCGGACCTGGCCAGGCACGGCGTTACCATAGTCAGCGGCCTGGCCAGGGGAATAGACGCCGTAGCCCATAGGGCCGCACTGGAGGCCGGAGGACGCACCATCGCCGTCCTGGGCAACGGCCTGGACACCATCTATCCTCCAGAGCACGCTCAGCTATCAGCCCAGATCTCAGAGCAAGGTGCAGTGGCAAGCGAGCACCCCTTGGGCACCCGCCCGGAGGCCAAGAACTTCCCCAGGCGCAACCGAATCCTGAGTGGCATGACCCTGGGCACGCTGGTGGTGGAAGCGCCCGAAGACAGCGGGGCCATGTGGACGGTGCGGCATGCTCTGGAACAGAATCGCGACGTCTTCTGCGTGCCAGGAAGCATCTTCTCCCCCGCTAGCCGGGGCACCAACCACCTCATCCAGGACGGGGCTAAGCTGGTGATGGACTATGAAGACATCCTGGAGGAGTTGAACTTGGCAGGGATCGGGGAGCAGCTTCCAATGCCGGCGCTCTTCGTCCCCGCCGACGACACCGAGGCCAAACTGCTGAAGTCCATCACCTACGACCCCATCCACATAGATGAGGTGGGACGCCGCTCCGGGCTACCCATGACCATGGTCAGTAGCACCCTGGCCCTGATGGAACTGAGAGGCCTGGTCAAACAGGTGGGCGGTATGAGCTACATACGCACCAGAGAGACCGCTGCTGTTTACGGGAGCGGCGTGCCATAAGTGCAGTCGGGGTTGTGCGCAGACAGTGAGCGATGCCCTCGCTACATGATCCCGTGTTCCTCACACTACTTCAAAACAACCAGAGCCGAAGTCCTATTGCGTTTGGCATTGAAAGCGCGCACTGTATATTATTGTAGAATCTCAAGATAGGATGCTGACCTAAGAGCAAAATGGCGAAGAATCTAGTAGTAGTAGAATCACCCGCTAAAGCAAGGACCGTGGGCCGGTTCCTGGGAACGCGCTATGAAGTTATCGCTTCCCGTGGTCATGTCAGGGACCTCCCTCCGAGCCAGTTGGGCGTCCAGGTAGACGGCGGCTTCACGCCTCAGTACGAGGTCGTCAAGGACAAGGTAAAGATTGTCCAGGAGCTGAAGAAGGCTTCGAAGGACGCTGAGACCATCTACCTGGCCACAGACCCGGATAGAGAGGGCGAAGCCATCTCTTGGCACCTGGTCAAGGCTGCAGGGTGGGAGAAACGCACCACCAGGCGAGTGGTCTTCCACGAGATCACCCAGGATGCCATCGACGAGGCGTTCCGCCATCCACATGAGATCAACATGAACCTGGTAAATGCACAGCAGGCCCGGCGCATCCTGGACCGCCTGGTGGGTTACCAGCTCAGTCCCCTTCTCTGGAATAAGATCAGCGGTGGCCGAAGAATGGGCCTTTCCGCGGGGCGCGTGCAGTCGGTGGCCCTGCGATTGGTGGTAGACCGCGAGCAGGAGATAGAAGCCTTCGTCCCGCGGGAGTACTGGACAATCAAGGTTAACCTTGAGCCGGAAAAACGTCCCGAGAAAGGGCAACAGGTCATAAGTTTTTCCGCCACTCTTCAGCAAATCCACGGGCGCAAGGGCACCCTGGACCTGGCCACGGAGAAGCAAGCGCAAGAGGTTACATCCGCCCTGGAGGGGGCCGCATATGTTGTGGCCAAGGTGCAGGTCAAAGAAGTGCACCAGCGGCCCGCGGCGCCCTTCACCACCAGCACTCTGCAACAGGAGGCGTCGCGCAAGCTCAGGTTCCCGGCCCGAAAGACTATGTCCGTGGCCCAGCAGCTATACGAAGGCTTGTCGCTAGGGGCTGACTCTGTTGGTCTCATCACATACATGCGTACCGACTCTACCCATCTGGCGCCTGCCGCGGTGCGGGAGACGCTGGCTTACATCCGGCAGCACTACGGCGACGAGTATGCTCACAGTACGCCGAGGGTCTACGTGACCAAGACAAAGGGCGCCCAGGAGGCCCATGAGGCTATCCGTCCCACCTCTGTCGAGCGGACACCGGAATCCCTGGCGCAGTATTTGAACCAGGACCAACGCAGGCTGTACGACCTGATATGGAAACGTATGATGGCCTGCCAGATGACCGACGCCGTCCTGGACTCCACGCGTGTGGACATCAACGCCCACGGCCCTAACAGTCAAGGACATACCTATGTGTTCCGGGCCACCGGCTCCGTTACCAAGTTCCCAGGGTTCAGAGTCCTGTATTCCGAGAGCAGGGACGACGCTCAGGATACCGAGGAGTCGCAACCCGACCTGCCTCCCCTGGAGAAAGACGACCCTCTGCGCTGTCTGGATCTTCGGGCGAACCAGAACTTCACCCAGCCGCCGCCTAGATACACGGAGGCTACCCTGATCCGCACTCTGGAAGAGCAAGGCATTGGACGGCCCAGCACATACGCTCCTACCCTGGCCGTTATTCAGGACCGGCACTACGTGGATAAGGAGCAGGGACGGTTCAAGCCTACTCAACTGGGAAAGGTTGTGTGCGGCCAGCTCACAAGCTACTTCCCAAGAGTTATGGACATAGGGTTCACCGCCACTATGGAAGAGGAGCTGGACGACATAGCCAAGGGGGACAAGAAGTGGGAGCCCGTCCTGCGCGAGTTCTACGATCCTTTCCAGGAAGCGCTGAACTCCGCCACTAAGGATATGCCCCGCGTGAAGGTGGAGGAGCCCACGGATGAGGTGTGTGACCTGTGTGGCCGCCCAATGGCTATCAAGACCAGCCGGTTCGGCAGGTTCCTGGCCTGCACAGGCTTTCCCGAGTGCAAGGGCAAGAAATCCATTCTTATCAAAACGGGGGTGGCCTGTCCCAAGTGCGAAGCTGGAGAGCTGGTGGAACGCCGGGGCAAGGGCCGCACCTTCTACGGATGCACCAACTACCCGGAGTGCAGCTTCACAGTCAGCCGTCGCCCCTTGCCGGTGTCCTGTCCTGAGTGCAAAGGCATTCTGGTGGCCAGTGGCCGCCAGACGGCGCGGTGTGTCTCCTGCGACTACCGTGGGCCTGTCCCTGAGCAAGAGCAGGTGGAGGCCGGCGTCTAGTGTCCACCACCGCGTCGCCGTTGCTGCAGGAGTATCGCCTGCACCTTCAAGGCCAGCGCAACCTGGCCGCTGCCACGGTGCGCAACTACATGGACGACCTGTCGCCCTTCTTGCAGTACCTTGAGCAGGAAGGCATCAGCGCCGGCGACGATCTGGCGGAACTCCGAGGGTTCCTGGTGCGCCGTGGCTCCCAGGCGGCGCAACAAGAGTACCGGCGACTCCTCTTAGGCTACATCTCGTGGCTCATGGGGACTCGCGTAGCCAATGAAGGGAAGCACAACGAGACACAGGGGCACGCCAGGGCCAGCGCCGTCAGGAACTTGGCCAGCCTGCGCTCCTTTTTCCGTTTTCTGATTAGCCGTGGCCTTATGCCGCCTGCTCCCATGTGGAGCAAGCGCTCCATCAGTATGCGCGGCCTCATTCCCAAGGTTCCACACTTGCTTCCCCAGGTCCTGTACCACGACGAGGCCTCGGCCCTCATGGAGAAGCCTAAAGAACTTACCGTGGCGCCGGAGAAAGAGCCGTTGCTCTTGCGGGACTCCGCCATCCTGGAAATCCTCTACGGTTCAGGGCTCCGCCTTTCGGAGGTGGAAGGCCTTTCCCTGGGCGACGTGGACATGGACGGACGCACCGTTAGGGTCACAGGCAAGGGCAACAAACAGCGCATGGTGCCCATGGGCGGCGCATGTGTCCAGGCCCTGGAGCAGTACTTGAAGCAAGCTCGGCCTGCTCTGGCGTCGCCGCGGACCGGCCAAGCGCTGTTCCTTAACAGGTATGGAGGCCGCCTCTCGGGGCGCAGCGTAGAAGAGATCGTCAAGAAGTATGCTTTGCAGTCGGCGCTAGTACATGGCGTGCACACCCACACCCTGCGCCATTCTTTTGCCACTCATCTGATGGACGGCGGCGCTGATATCCGTGTGGTGCAGGAGCTACTGGGACACGCCAGTCCTACTACCACGCAGGTGTACACTCACGTCAGTCCCGCTCAGGCCAGAAAGGTTTACCTGGCAGCCCACCCGCGAGCCTCAGAGGAGGAAAGACCATGACGTACCTTGTTGTCAACGGCCCCAACCTCAATGCCTTGGGTCAGCGGGACCCGGCTGTATATGGCACCATGACTCTGAAAGAGATCGAAGGAAGGATCGCTGAAAGGGCCAAGAAGCTGGGGGTGCAGGTGGTATTTTTCCAGTCCAATCATGAGGGGGCTATCATAGACCACCTTCAAAAAGAAGGGACGTCCTCTCAGGGTGTGATCATCAACCCCGGTGCCCTCACCCACTACAGCGTGGCGTTGCGTGACGCCTTGGCGGATCTCCAGTCGCCCGTGGTGGAGGTGCACCTGTCCAACATATACGCCCGTGAGCCTTTTCGTCGCCACTCTGTGACTGCGGGGGCAGCCAAGGGCCAGATCACAGGCCTGGGCTGGTACGGCTACGTGGCGGCCCTGGAGTACCTGGTGCAGATGCAGGGGAAAGGCCAGTAGTAGGGATAGCAGGAAAAAGGATTGTTGCATAAGGCACAAAACGGCTCGCATCCCGTACAATAACAATACTCTTGTAATTAACTCAGTCCATTAAGAAAGTCGGAAATTGGGAAGCAACGTTGCCCGGCGGCTGCAAAGCTTGCGGGCTGTTATAAAAGAGAAGAGGCTGGATGGTTTCCTGGTGTCCACGCCGGAGAACCGCAGGTACCTTTCGGGGTTTACAGGCTCTGCTGGATACCTGCTGATCACCCAGAAAGACGCCGCGCTGGCCACGGACTTCAGGTACGTAGAGCAGGCGGGCCAACAAGCGCCGGACTATCGCGTGGTGCGCATAGGCGCTGGCTCTGACTGGTTCCCCAAGCTCATCTCGGAGGCTGGCGTACGGAGGCTGGGCTTCGAGAGCGAGAACGTCAGCGTGGCCATGCACCAGCGGTTGAGGCAAACTCTGAAGGGGTCCTCCGGTGGCGATAAGCGGGTGACGCTCTCAGCCACTGCGGGCATTGTGGAGGAGCTGCGGGCCTACAAAGATCAGGAGGAGATGCAGCTACTCCAGCGGGCCATAGACATCTCCGACCAGGCCTTGAACAGCGTCTTGCCTAGTATCAGGGCCGGCCTGGCGGAACGGGAAGTGGCGTGGCGGCTGGAGGTGGCCATGAGGGAGTTGGGGGCCGAAGGCCCCTCCTTCGACACCATAGTCGCTGCGGGGCCCAACGGCGCGCTTCCCCATCATCGCGCGGGCGACCGGGCCATTCAGGAAGGGGAGCCTGTAGTTATCGACATGGGCGCTCTTTACCAGGGCTACTGTAGCGACCTAACCAGGACCATCGTCGTCGGCCAGCCGGACGATACCTTCCGCAAGGTCTACGATACCGTCCTGGGAGCGCAGCTTACCGCCATCGCCACCGTTCAGGTGGGCATGACCGGCGGTGAAGCCGATGGCCTGGCGCGCAAGGTGATAGAGGCTGCGGGCCACGGCGAGAACTTTGGACATAGCCTGGGCCACGGCGTGGGCCTGGCAGTGCACGAGCAGCCTCGGGTAGGCCCCAATAGCAAAGACGTCCTGGCGACAACAATGGCGTTTACAATAGAGCCAGGTATCTACCTCTCCGGCTGGGGAGGAGTTCGCATAGAGGATGTGGTGGCTCTGGAAGGCACGGGCGCACGAGTGTTGAGCAAAGCAATCAAGAGAGACCGATTGGGAGGCTAGAGCTAAACATGGTCATAGGGTTTGGAGACCTGCGCAAGGGACTGACTATAGAAATGGATGGGGAACCATACCAGGTGGTGGAATACAGCAGCCATAAGATGCAGCAGCGGGCGCCTGTGGTCCGGCTGCGGCTCCGCGAGCTACGCACCGGACGTTCAGTGGAGCGCACCTTCAACGGCTACGATGTGAAGCTTTACCTGGCACGGGTGGAGGAAAAGCTCGCCCAGTACATCTACCAGGATGGCGACCTCTACTACTTCATGGACACGTCTACATACGAGCAGTTCCCCATCTCTAAAGAGCAGATGGGCGACGCCCTCAACTACTTGATGGACCAGATGGAGGTCGGCGTAGTCTTCTACAAAGACCACCCCATAGCCGTAAACCTCCCCACCTTCGTGGAGCTACGGGTGGAGAGCACGCCTCCGTCGGCCAAGGGAGACACCGCCCAGGGCTCCACCAAGCCCGCCACGCTCCAGACAGGACTCACTATCAACGTGCCGTTCTTCGTCAACACCGGCGACAGGGTTCGAGTGGATACTCGCACCGGGCAGTACCTGGAGCGCGTGAACTAGGGGTTTCAGCAGGACTTCTCTTTCCTGAGGAGTGAGCACTATCAAACGGCATGGGATGGGTTTCGCAACTTTTCTCTGAGTTTGGACATTACTGACGCACCGCCATGCCTGTCTACACAGTCAGCCAGATAGTCACCTACGTCAGGGAGTCCTTGGAAAGCGACCCCTTTCTGGCCGACCTCTGGATCAGCGGCGAGGTTTCCAACCTGTCCCGCCCGTCCAGCGGCAACGTCTACTTCACCATCAAGGACAGCCAGAGCCAGCTACGGTGCGTCATGTTCCGCCAGGGCCGCGGAGGAGACCTTCTCAACTCCGGCGATGCGGCTATCGCCCATGGGCGGCTTTCCATGTACCCTGCCCGGGGAGACATTCAGCTATACGTAGACTTGGTGCAGCCCGCTGGCACCGGTACACTGCACCTGGAGTTTGAGCGGCTGAAGGCGCGTCTCGAGGACGAAGGTCTCTTTGCCCCGGCCAGGAAGCGCCCGCTGCCTCTCTTTCCATCCAGAGTCGGCGTGGTGACATCGCCTACCGGCGCCGTCTTCCACGACATCTGTAACGTCATCGCCCGCCGCTATCCGCTGGCGGAGGTGGTGCTTTCACCCACACCTGTCCAGGGCGACGGCGCGGCCCAAGAGATCGTCGCCGCTATCCAGGCCCTCAACGACCTGGGAGACATAGACGTGATAATAGTGGCGCGGGGTGGCGGCTCCCTGGAGGAGTTGTGGCCTTTTAACGAAGAGATCGTGGCCAGGGCCATCTACGCTAGCGGCGTGCCTGTGGTCAGCGGCGTTGGCCATGAGACCGACGTCACCATCGCGGACATGGTGGCTGACGTACGGGCTCCCACGCCGTCGGCGGCAGCGGAGCTGGTGGTCCCAGACGCTTCGCATCTCCAGTCCCAGGTGGCGGCCTTCCAGAAAACCGCCCTCAGCCTGATGCAGGGACTTATCTCCGACCATCGGCAAGCCATGGACTTGCATGTGCAGCGTCTGCGTAGCAACGGCCCACAGGTGGACACGTGGCAGCAGCGCGTGGACGACTTGTCGCAAGCTCTGGGCAGGGCCGCAAACGCTTCCCGGGCCATGGCGCAAGAGCGGTTTCTTGGACTCGAGCAACGCCTCGGTGCTCTGAATCCGGCGGCTATTCTGGAACGTGGTTACGCTGTGGTGGAGCACACCGGTGACGGCGCAGTGGTGACCAGCGTGGCCCAGGTGCAGTCTGGAGACGCGCTGAAAGTAACCGTCCACGACGGCAGTTTCGGGGTGCGGGCTGTATAATTAGGCCTGCCAATGCAGAAGCCGCCCAAGTGTATAGCAATGGCAATCTCGGCCCAAACGCAAAAACGCGCAGAACAATGCCCAACAACCGCGAAAAGTCTACGAAACAGCTATCCTTTGAAGATGCCTATACTCGCTTGGAGGAGACCGTGCGCGCCCTGGAAGCGGGCGGAACCACTCTTGAGGAGGCCACACGCCTCTTTGAAGAGGGCATGCGCCTGGCCCGCATCTGCCACCAGCACCTCAGTGCGGCGGAGCTGAAGATATCCCACTTGCAACGCTCCTTCGGAGAGCAGATGGTCTTGCCAGACCAGGAGGAGTCCGGGCCTGGTGATGATCAAAGCTGACCTGCACACCCATACCCGCTTCTCTCCAGATAGCGCCACTCCTCCTGAAAAGCTGGTGGCCCGTTGCATCCGTAGGGGCCTGGACTGCATAGCCGTTACCGACCATAACACCGTCAAAGGGGCCATGGCGGTGAAAGAGATGTCGCCTTTCACAGTGATAGTTGGAGAAGAGATCAAGACCACGGGTGGAGATATCATTGGGCTGTTCCTCCAGGAAGTGGTCCCACCAGGTCTTTCCCCCCAGGCGGCGGCGGAGCATGTGAAGGCACAGGGCGGTCTGGTATCCATCCCGCATCCCTTCGACCGGTTCCGTGGCTCCGCTCTCCGGTCCGAAGCCCTGGAGGAAGTCCTTCCGCTAGCTGATATCGTGGAGGGGTTCAACGCCCGCAACGCTCTTGGCAGCGCCGACCGGAGGGCCATGGCCCTGGCCAACGAGCACAAGCTGGCAATCTGCGCCGTGAGCGATGCCCATGCCGCTTTTGAGGTGGGTCGTACCTACGTCCTCATGCCGGAGTTCGACGGCACAGCACAGGGTTTCCTGGCATGTCTTCGTCAGGGTAATATGGTCACGCACCGCAGCAGCCCTCTAGTGCACGTGATTACAACCTGTCAAAAGCTCAAAAAGCGCCTCTTGCGGAGGTAAGGCATGCTCCAACTGGGATGGTTTTCCACAGGCCATGGCGAAGGCTCCCGAGGCCTGCTACGCCTTGTCCACGACCAGATCCAAAGCGGCGACCTGCCGGCTACCATCCAGTTCGTTTTTTGCAACCGCGACCCTGGGGAACACGAGGGCAGCGACCAGTTCCAGGCGCTGGTGCGCTCTTACGGCATACCCCTGGTAACGCTCTCATCACAGCAATATCGCCGACAGCGCGGCACCCGCACTTTTGACGAGGTAAGGGCTGACTACGACCAGGAGGTCCTGCAGCGACTGGAAGGCTATCAGCCTGACCTGGTGGCCCTGGCCGGGTACATGCTGTTCACCGCAGCGGAGTTGTGTCGAAGATTCATCTTGATAAACCTTCATCCTGCTCCGCCAAGTGGGCCGGTAGGCACATGGCAGGCCGTTATTTGGCAGCTCATTGCAGAGCAGGCTGGTGAAGCCGGCGCTCAGATACAGAAAGCCACCATGGACTGGGACCGTGGCCCAGTCCTGACCTATTGCACATTTCCAATAAAGGGCCCCCTCTTCGATCCTCTGTGGAAGCAGGTAGAGGGCAAGACGGTTGAAGAGCTAAAGGCCACCTACGGCGAAGAACTGCCGTTGTTCCAGCGTATCCGCCAGGAGGGTGTAAAACGTGAGCAGCCGTTGCTGGTGGAGACCATCCGCGCTTTTGCCTTCGGGAAGGTCAAGGTCACCGGAGAAAAAGTGGTTGGCTCCCGTGAACGGCCCATATCGCCGTACTGCCTCAACGATCAGATCGAGAAGTGGTTGAAGAGACAGGGCTAGGTTGCTGCTGCTCCCGCGCCTCCAGGACGGCGCGAGTGACCGCCGGTATCACCTTGGCCCAATCTCCCACGATGCCAAAGTCCGCCGACTGGAACACGGGTGCCTTTGGATCGTTGTTGATAGCGACGATGTGCTCAGCCTTCTTCACGCCGATCAGGTGGTTGGGCTGCCCTGAGATGGCCACCGCAAAGTAGAAGTGCGGAGCCAGCGCCTTACCTGTCAGACCCACCTGCAACTGGGGAGGCAACCATCCCGCCGTGGCCACCCTCAAGGAGATGGCAAGAGCGGCATTCATGGAGTCGGCTAGCTGGCGCAGCACCGGCAAGCTGTCGGGGCCTCCCACGCCCTGGCCCACGGCGATCACTACATCGGCTTCATCCAGAGAGACGGGCCCCAGCCCAGGCTCATTCACAGTCTTCAGCAGCTTCACCCTGGGGTCAGGCCTGACGCTGACACCCAAGGGTATCACCCGAGGCTGGAAGCTCCAGTCTGGCTCGCACGGCGTCATCATGCCTGGGCGCACCGTAGCCATGATGGGTGTGGTCCGCGAGTAGATGGGCGATACGATGTTGCCTCCGAAGGCTGGTTTCAACTGTGCCAGGGCGCCCTGCTCGTCCACTTCCAATCCCACACAGTCGCCGGTCAGTCCCACCTGTAGCCGCGCTGCCACTCTGGGAGCCAGGTCGCGTCCGTTGGTGGTGGACGGCACCAGTACCGCACGGGGGTGGAACTCCTGGATGGCGCTGGCCAGGACAGTCGTGTACATGGATGTGTCGTAGGAACTCAGATGGAAGTCCTTGGCCATGTATACGGTATCGGCGCCATAGGCTCCCATGGCAGGGACGTGTTCCTCAATCCCTGAACCTCCCAGCAGCACGCAGGCCACCTGTCCACCCATGGTCTCGGCTAGTTCCTGCGCCTTGCCCAGTAGCTCATAAGTGACCGGCCTGGGCTTGCCATCGTGTAGCTCCGCCACCACCCATATCCCGCCATCCGCAGCCTGGCGCTTGGCCGCACGCCTTCTGGGATTTCTGGTGCTTTGCTTGCGGCCGGGCTGGAACATCCCTGCCCCTATGAGGTAGTTCACTAGCTGGTGTGCAGCCTCCTCCGGATTATCGCCGGAGACCACGGTCCCCTTGCGTTCCAGGCCTGCGGAGCGCAGCCCCGCCACCCGTGTAGGCGAGCCGGCGGCTCCTATCTTTGAAGGGTCTGCCCCCAGGTCAGCGGCGTTCCACACTTCCAGGGGCTTCTTGCCGCCAGCCTCCATCTCCTCCGGCGTGGGCCGCCTGGTGGAGATGATCAGCTCCGTTACCGAAAGCAACGCCGGCAGGCGGACATCGTACTGCTCGTAGCCGTGGTCAGCTTCCCTCTCTACCCACAGGAGCCCCGGGTGCTCCGTGGGCGATATCTTGCGCACCGCGGTTACCTGGGGTATGCCCAGTAGCTCAGCCAGTTCCGACGGCACCTGCCCGGTCTCCGAGTCGATGGTGAACCTGCCGCACATCACCAGGTCTGGGTTCAGGCGGCGCATGGCCAGCGACAGCGCTTGGGCCGTGGCCAGAGTGTCGGCGCCGGCAAAAAGAGGATCGGACAGGTGAACAGCACGGTCTGCTCCCAGGCCCATCAGTTCCACCAGTGCACTTTTAGCCTGGGGCGGGCCCATAGTGATGACGGTTACCGTCCCACCCACTTGGCTACGCAGGCGAACGGCTTCCAGCAGGGCACGCCGGTCCAGGCTGCTGACGGTCAAGGTCACGCCCTCGCGGACCAGGGTCTTGGTGGCTTCATTCAGCCGTGCTTCCGCCGCCACGGGCGTCTGCTTGATGCACACTACGATGTTCACCGTCCACCCCTCTTCTATGCCAGTTTGGCAGTGATGAAACTACTATGGTAAAGCTCAGGCTGGCCTGCTGGCAACCACGAATGCTGGGCGGTTTGCTTATTGTTGGATTGCGGGCAACTGTGAACAACGCAGGGTCTGGTGAGAGGATGAGACGGCGTTAGCAATGGGGTGGGCACCAGTTGGCGAGGTTGTTTGAAAGGGTTTGGATTGACCCCTGCAACGAGATTTAAGTTGGCCTCTGGGCGATTAGGCTAAGCCCTGCGGGAAACGCAACAGGAGAGGGCGTTTACGCAACGCCCTCTCCTGCGCTATAGCCTAAGCTAAAAACTGCTCTAAGATTACTTCTTGACCACCATGACCACAGGCACTGTAGCGGACACGCCCGATGGTCCGGCTGTCACACGCAGTTGGTAGACGCCTGCCGCTATGTCGGCAGGCAGGTTGGCGGGAGCCTGGAATTTGCCGGTAAACGCGCCACTCTTTCGTATCGACGGGTCACTGCCGCTCACAAGAACCATTATGTAAGAGGTCTTGTCATCAATCACCAACTCCACGGTGTAGAGGTCGCCTGCTGGGAAGCCAGAGCCGTATATGGTGACCTTCGGCTGCTGCTTGCCGGTCAATATCACTGCCGGCTGGGCGGTGCCCAGGTCAGTTCCCGTGGGAATTGCTATCAGGCCCAAGCCCAGGGTAGGTCCGACAGCGCCAGCAGCGCCTTTTTCACCGGTAGCGCCTTTGGCTCCTGTGTCTCCCTTGGGTCCCTGCGGACCTTGAGCCCCTGCTGCTCCTGCTGCTCCCTGCGGACCTTGAGCCCCTGCCGGGCCTGTTTCTCCAACCTTGCCTGTGCAGGCCGCTGCCAGGAAGAGCGTGACAATAGATAGCACTACAAACGTTGCGATCGCCCGCTTATTCAACCAGCCCATTAAATACCTCCATACTCGGAATGGCCGCAGGGCGCTGAAAAACCACAATAGCCTCTCCCACCGACAAATGGACAGGAGACACGATAATTTCGTCGCCCAACGACACAGGTTTCAGCCTGCCCTATCATAGGCACACCTATGCGGGATGTCAAGACCTTTGCAGCGGTTCCAGCAACGGCTTTCGCACCACCCATGGGGCGCTGAGGCTGGGAGTTCTTCCCTCCGCTGCTTCCATGGCAGAACATTCGGCGATACAATAGCTGGCGCATCTCAAGGGCTTCTTGGCCTCTGGAGGCTAGTAGCGAACTGTGGATCAGGAGATTACGGAAGTCGTTGTACGACTGGTCTACCAACTGGCCGTCATCTTGCTGGCGGCCAAGGTAGCGGGAGAGGTGTGTCTTCGCTACTTGAAGGTTCCACCGGTGCTGGGAGAGCTGGCTGCAGGGATCATCATTGGCCCCTACGCTTTGGGAGGAGTCCATTTGTGGGGCTTTGGTCCCCTTTTCCCAGGCGCTGAGGTGGCAGGGGAAAGCGTGGGCAGCATTCCCCTCTCCCCCGAGCTTTACTCACTAGCCCAGGTGGCTGCAATAGTCCTTCTCTTTGCTGCAGGGCTGGAGACTAACCTGCGGAGATTCGTACGGTATGCTGGCCCTGCCTCCCTGGTGGCCGTCGGAGGAGTGGTGCTGCCCTTCGCCTTGGGAGATGCAGTCACGGTTCTCTTTGGCTTTGCCGACGGCTTCGGTGACCCCGAAGCTCTTTTCATGGGAGCCGTACTTACGGCCACCTCGGTGGGAATCACGGTGCGCGTCTTGGAAGACCTGGGGAAACTGGACAGCCCTGAAGGGACCACTGTGATAGCAGCGGCGGTGGTGGACGACGTGCTGGGCATCCTGGTTTTGACTGTGGTGATAAGGGTAAGCGACGCAGGTACGTTCTCTATCCTGAGCGTGGCGGCCATCGCCGCCAAGGCGGTGGGCTTCTGGCTTGCTCTAACTGCCTTGGGCATCGTTCTTTCCAAACCCATATCTCGTCTTCTGGAGTCCTTCCGGGTTCCCGGGGCTGTCGTCGCAGGTTCCTTGGCCCTGGCCTTTCTTGGGGCGGGCCTGGCTGAGAGTTTCGGCCTGGCCATGATCATTGGCGCATACAGCGTGGGCCTGGCACTGTCAGACACCAACCTGGCGCTCCTGTTGGAGGAGCCGATAAGAGGTGTACACCAGGCCCTGGTTCCTGTGTTCTTTGTGGCTATGGGTATGCTGGTGGACCTGTCGACAGTGCAGGGAGCAGTGAACTTCGCCGTGGTGGTGACTTTGGTGGCTATCGTCGGGAAGGTGGTGGGTTGTGGGCTTCCAGCCGTCGCTACTGGCTTTAACCTCAAGGGTGCTCTCCGAGTGGGCGTGGCAATGCTGCCGCGAGGAGAGGTGGCGCTGATAATTGCTGGTGTGGCCCTGGCCAAGGGCGTTGTGGATTCTGACATATACGGCGTGGCCATAATAATGACCGTGGTGACCACATTTCTTGCCCCAGTGGTCCTGGTGCCCATGTTCCGGCGATGGGGTTCGGGACGCCGCAACGGAGACGCCCTGGCTGACGAGCCAGGTGATGAGTTTGTGGGGGGCACAGGCGGCCTCTAGCGACGCGAGCATCCAGGAAGGCGTTCTCTTGCTCAGCGCCTGCCTTGTCTGTATATTAGGTCTATTAGGGCCCCTGTAGCTCAGTGGATAGAGCGCTGGCCTCCGAAGCCAGATGCGGGAGTTCGAGTCTCCCCAGGGGTACCATATCCACCTCGGTTTCTGGTTCCAGGAGATAGACTTCTGCCGCCGCCGTCATTATTTTTCGGTTCGGTTTGATTCCCAGAAGATCATCTACGTTCCATGGCCATCTGCTATCGGCCCAAGGCCGCCTTGGACGCGGCGGCTTTGCCGATGCTAGGATGGTAGCAACATGGATAATCCTCGAATACTGGTGATAGACGACGACTCTGCGGTCGTGGACTTCCTTCGGCGTGGCCTCACCTATGAGGGCTACGCCGTGGATGTGGCCAGCAACGGCCTGGCCGGCCTGGATGCAGCGAAGGATCGCCATCCCCACGTGGTGGTCCTGGACATCATGATGCCTGGCATGGACGGACTGGAGGTGTGCCGGAGGCTGAAGGCCGTTAGTGAAGTCCCCATCCTCATGCTGACCGCCAAAGATGCGGTGGCTGACAGGGTTGAAGGACTGGAGACGGGCGCTGACGATTACCTGGTGAAGCCCTTTGCCTTTGAGGAGCTACTGGCCCGCATCCGCGCTCTACAGCGCCGCCACGAAGCAAGCACACCCAGCGTGCTGAGCTATGGTGGCGTGACTTTGGATATGGGGACGCGCACCGCCCGGCGAGGGGATCGGGAAATCCAGCTCTCCACCACGGAGTTCAAACTCCTGGCCCTGTTCCTGCGTCATCCCAGGCAGGTCCTGACTCGTGAGCAGATCATGGATCGTGTCTGGGGTGACGACTTTGGCGGAGAGTCCAACGTCTTGGAGGTCTACGTGCGCTACCTCCGCAGCAAGCTGGAGGCTGGCGGAGGCTCCCGTCTTATCCATACCATGCGTGGCTCCGGGTACGTGTTGAAGGAGTAGCGTTTTGTCCATTCGCGTCAGGCTGGCGATGTGGTACGGCACCATCTTCGGGGTGGCGCTGTTGCTCTTCAGCGTGGGCCTCTACGTATTCATGGCACGGCATCTGGACGGCATGGTGGATGAGGCTATGGCCCGCCGGGCCAACTACCTGATTGCCACCATCACCACAGCCAGGCAGCACATGATGATGCCCGCAGACACCTTCTTTGTCCCGCCACTTGATACCTTTGAGTCTCCGGAGGTCTACGTCCAGGTGACGGCCGCCAACGGGACGGTGCTGGCCCGCTCCGCCAACTTGGGAGGGCGGAGCCTTCCCGTGGCCAGTAGCTTCCTGGAACAGAGGAATGCTGTCGTGTATCTGGACGAGGCCAAGCTGAAGCTCTCCACGACCCCCATAGCAGTGGATGGCAAAACGGTGGGCTGGGTACAGGTGGCATCATCCCTCAGCCAGCGGGACGTGGTGCTGGCGCGGCTCAGATGGGTACTCATGGGAGGGGGTGTCACGGCCGTTGTCGTCGTGGGGTTTCTTAGCGGTGCTTTGGCAGGCAGGGCTATCCAACCTGTGTCGGAGATGACCGAGACAGCCCGGGCCATTGCTCTCTCCAAAGGCTTCAACCGTCGTTTGCCACCCGTCAACGCCAACGACGAACTGGGGCGCTTGGCGCAGACCTTCAACGAGATGCTGGCCAGCCTGGAGGCCGCATACGCTGCGCAGAAGAGGTTCACCGCCGACGCGTCTCACGAGCTACGCGCTCCGCTGACGTCCATCCGGGGTAACCTGGACCTATTGGCCCGCATCAAACAGATGCCGGAGGAGGAGCGGGTTGAGGTGCTGAACTATGCTCGCAAAGAGGTGGAGCGACTTTCCAGGCTGGTGAACGACCTTCTGGCCTTGGCCCGCGCCGATACAGGGCAACCCATCAATCTCCGTCCCGTGGAAATGGACGCGCTGCTGGCAGAGGTGCATCATCAAGCCCAGGCTATGGCAGACGGCGTGAGTGTCAGGCTAACGCACCTGGAGCCCGCCCTAGTTCGGGGCGACGAAGACCGGCTGAAGGAACTGTTACTTATTCTTGTGGACAACGCCATCCGCTACACTCCCCACGGAGGAACAGTCTCCCTGTCTTTGAAGTGCGAGCATCCCGAGGTGATCGTTAGCGTTGAGGACACTGGCATTGGTATAGAGACAGAAGACCTGCCCCACGTCTTCGACCGGTTCTGGCGCGCCGATAAGGCGCGCTCCAGGGACAGCGGCGGCACCGGCCTGGGCCTTTCCATAGCCAAGGACATCGTGGAGCGTCACAAGGGAGAGATAACCGTTCGCTCGGTCCCAGGCCATGGAAGCCGCTTCGACATCCACCTCCCCGCAAGCGGCTAGGGGTATCCCTTTCTCTCACCTCCGTTTAATGTTGCGCGGGTAGCATAGGGGCGCTAAACGGGTGGAGGTGTGCACTTCTGTTCCTTCTTTTGTACCGCACAACTCTTGGTGACCGAACCAGGACCCTACTCAGCGTTGTGGCAGTGGCCGCTGCCATAGTGTTGGTGGTCGTGCTGGAAGGCTTCAAGGTTGGCCTGTGGCAGCAAATCCGAGCGTACCGCCAGCACCTTGAGGTGCAGCTTGTGGCTGTGCCTGCAGGCTCTTCCTCTACCCTTCAGGTGCGGTCTGCTATTTCTCCTTCGGTCGTGGAGCAAGTGAGCTACGTTCCAGGCGTGCGCCGCGTCTACCCACTGGTGAGCGTGCCGAGTATCTTCGTACGGGGTGACAAGAAGACGCCCATAGTCGTCATTGGGTACGACATGGCTGGCGGGCCATGGCGATTGGCAACTGGCCGTCCCGTCGGGGCACCGGGTGAGATAGTCATGGATCGTTCACTGGCAAAGAAATACGGGCTTACCATGGGCGACCAGGTCACCGTGATGGGCAAGGACTTCCATCTCGTAGGTCTTTCCACGGACACCGCTTCCTTGCTGGGCTCATACGTCTTCGTTGGTCTGCAAGATGCTCTTGCCCTTTCGTCGGCTGGCATGACGCCCCAGGAGGCTGCCGGCAAAGGCGTGCCGAACCTCCTGCTGATAGAGGTCGTGCCTGATGCCAAGGTCTCTCAGGTACAGGATGCGTTGGAAGCGGCGGTGCCTCCAGTCGACGTTGTGACGCCAGAGGAACTGGCGAGCCGGGACGTCGCAATGGTGCGAGAGCTGTTAGGGTCAGTCCTCAACCTGATGGTGGGCGTAGCGTATGTGGTAGGAGTGCTGGTCATAGGCCTCACTTTGTATGCGTCCGTCCTGGAGAGGGTCCAGGAATACGGTGTTATGAAGGCTCTGGGGGCCCGAAACGGACGGCTGTATCGCTACGTGCTGGGCCAGGGATTCATCTTCACTTCTCTGGGGTTTGTATTGGGCATTGTTGTCAGCCTGGGAGTAGCGGCGCTTCTAACCTGGCTGATGCCGCAGTACCAGGTATCGCCTTTGGATGCTCAGGTTCTGCTGCGTGCCGCAGTGGCGGTCATGTTGATGGGAGCCGTGGCATCGTTGCTTCCTATACGACAGGTAGCCGGTGTGGACCCTGCCCAGGTGTTCAAGCGGTAGCCCCATGATGCGTCTCGCCTTCAAAAACCTGCTCCACGAGCCAGTCCGCCTACTCATCAGCACGGGAGGCGTTGCCGCTGCTCTGTTCCTGGTACTCCTGCTGGAAGGTGTATTCGAAGGGACATCCCAGCAGCTTGTGACATACCTGGAGAAGAGCGACGCCGATGTCTGGGTGATGCAGAAAGGCGTCTCCAACATGCATATGGCGACATCCGTGCTCCCCATGCGGGTGCAGGAATCTCTTGCGGCCATGCCGGAGGTACAGTCGGCGACGCCTATCCTGTATGCCAGCCTTCCTGTCCAGATTCAAGACAGGCGATGGCTATCCTACGTGGTGGGCGTGCGGCCAGGCGAGAAGCGTGGAGGCCCGTGGGCCATGGCCGAGGGCGCTACGTCTCCGAAGCCCGGCGAGGCAGTGGTCTCCAACGTGATGGCGAAGAAAGCCGGCGTAGGGTTGGGAGATAGCGTCCATATCCTGTCCCGCGAGGTTAAAGTTGTTGGGCTGTCCCAGGAGACTTTTTCCATGGCCAACTCCATCACCTTTGTCTCCTACAGCGACATGGAGGATATCCTGGCTACTCCGGCGGCAGCTAGCTACTTCCTGGTCAAGGCACGGCCAGGCGTCTTACCCGACGTGCTGTCGGAGCGCGTTCGGCAGGCCGTGCCAGGGGTGAACGCCATGACGCGGGAACAGTTCGTGGCCAGCGATCGCACCATGGCCCAGCAGATGGGCACGGATCTCATAAGTGTGATGACCGCCATCGGCTACATGGTTGGTGTGGCGATCATTGGGCTGACCATCTACACCGCCACTGTGAGCCGCGCCCGCGAGTATGGTGTCGTCAAAGCCCTGGGTACTAGGAATAGCCAGTTGATGGCGCTGGTGGCTTTGCAGGCGCTAGCTATATCTGTTCTGGGCTCGTTGGTGGCCACAGCCCTGGCATATCTCACCTCACCGATGTTGAAAGTCCTGGTGCCGGAGATACCACTCGTATATTCGATGGCTAGCCTAATCAGGCTAGTCCTGATAGCCATAGCTATCGCTGCCCTGGCATCCCTGCTGCCGGCCTACCGCGTCGCGAGGGTGGAGCCAGCCATAGTCTTCAAGGAGTGACTAGTGCCATGAACGAAAAGAGCCTAGTGAGCGCTGCGGACCTCACCAAGGTGTACGGCTCCGGCTCCAGCGCGGTGCGCGCCGTGGACAACGTGACTATGAAGGTTAGCAGCGGCGAGCTGGTGCTCATCATGGGGCCCTCTGGCTCTGGGAAGACCACTCTGCTGTCTATGCTTGGTGGGTTGTTGAAGCCCACCTCCGGCCACATCTTTATCAACGGCGTGGAGATTACCACCCTCAGCGAGTCCTTATTGCCCGATGTACGTGCCCGGGAGATTGGCTTCATCTTCCAGGCCTTCAACCTTCTCTCCAGCCTCAACGCCGAGGAGAACGTGCTGTTCCCAGCGGGCCTGGTTTCTGGCGGTTCCAGAAAGGCTCGCCAACGAGGGTTGGATCTCCTGGAGCGCCTGGGGCTTTCCCATCGCAAACACTTCCTGCCCAAGAACCTCTCGGGAGGTGAAAAACAGCGGGTGGCCATTGCCCGTGCCCTGATCAACAACCCCAAGCTCATTCTGGCCGATGAGCCCACAGGCAATTTGGACTCCAGGACTGGCCATGAGGTGATGATGATCCTACACGACATTGCCAGGGAGGAGGGCCGCACCGTCATCATTGTGACCCACGATCCAAGGCTGGAGGACGTGGCGGACCGAATCCTGTGGTTGGAGGATGGCCGGCTCACGAACAGGAAGGAAGAGGCCCATCTCTGGGTGCGGGACCCTGTCTGCGGAATGAGGGTGGACCAGTGGACAGCCACCTACCTGGCCACATGGCAAGGGGCCCGCTACTTCTTCTGTTCCCAGCGATGCCTGGAGCGTTTCCAGGCTCAGCCTGCCCAGTACCTGAAGCAGGCCGCCAGCGGCCAGTAGCCATTCGTTCACAGGTTCCAACCACCTTTCATCCTGCTTTAAGGTTCAGAGGTTAACATTCTTCTTGGGCGGAACAACGACGCTTGCGTTCAAGCGCTAGATAGAGGAAACAGTGTTGAGGCTAGGTATTCTTGCGGTGGTGACGACGTTGATGGTTTTTGCGGGCGCATGTACTGGTTCTGGGGCCTCGAACCCAACGCAGACACAGGGGCTCGGTAGATCAGACCCGTTGCCGGTGGTTCTGGGCTACGATGCCGCGCCCGCTCCAACTGGCAAAGTAGTGCCTTACAACCTGGTGGTGAAACGGTCGCCTTGGGAACTTCTGCCTGGAGTTACAGTGCAAGCTATCACGTACAACGGAACGGTTCCGGGGCCTTTGCTGAAGGTCAAAGAGGGCGATACCCTACGGGTATTCGTCAAGAACGAGTTAGCCCAGGATACCAGCGTTCACTGGCACGGGGTTCACGTGCCCAATGCCATGGATGGCGTGCCAGGGGTAACCCAGGCTCCCATCCGCCCTGGTGAAACCTTCACATATGAGTTCGTCGCCTCTCATGCTGGCACTTTCATGTACCATCCTCACATTAACAGTGTAGAGCAGATAGACAACGGTCTGTATGGCTTCCTGGTTATCCAGCCCCAGAAGCCGGATACACCCACTTTTGACAAAGAGTTCTTGATGATGCTGGGCGCCTGGATGGTAGGGATGCAGCATACAACTGGGGACGCTATGGCTATGGACTATAACTACTTCACTATCAACGGCAAAGCGTATCCTGCCACGGAGCCATGGACAGTCAAGGAGGGTGACAAAGTTAGGGTACGCCTCGTGAACCTGAGCAACTTGGCTCACCCTATGCACTTACACGGCCAGGACTTCAAAGTGGTCGCCAAGGATGGCGAGCCTGTTCCGCTGGCCAATCAACAGTGGATGAACACGCTTACCGTTAATCCTGGTGAGACCTACGACATAGCCTTCATTGCCGACAATCCCGGTAATTGGGTCTTCCATTGCCACGAACTGCACCACACGGAGAACGACGGAATGGAGCCTGGCGGTTTGATGCAGCTAATCCAGTACGAGGGATATGGAGGCTACAAGCTAGCGACACCCACGCCTATGCCGCCATCCATGCCAGGTATGCGCCACTAGATATGTGGCGTGAATGGATTGAACTGCCGCAAAGAAGAAACGCGGCAATAGGAGGTTGTACCAGATGCTATCGGTGACACCTAGAGCGCAGGACAAGCTTAGCTCAGTGCTGAAGTCCCAGGGCCTTTCCGAAGCGTCGGTCCGGATAGTCGCGGTCAGAGGGCCTCACGGCTGCGTACACGGTTGGAGGCTGGCTATTGATGACGTGACAAACCGTGAGGACACCATCGTCTACGCAGGCGAAGTGCGTTTGCTGGTGGAGTCGGAACTGGCGGATATCCTGGAAGGCGCCAGCATCGACTACCGAGAGGACGCCTTGGGCATAGGCTTTGCTATAGAGGCGCCCAACGCACCTGCGCCGGGACATCACGGTGGCTGCCACCACGGGGACTAGAATTTTCTATGGCTTCCCGAGCAACCTGTCACGTCCCACAAGGTGAGATAGTTGCGACGGCCTCAGCCAGAGTAGGCAAGCTGCGTCGTGCTATGCCGTTCATTGTAGGAGTTGCAGGAGCGGCGTTGCTTGTTCTCCTCTATCTGGGGACAGTGACCTGGGCCCAGGGCTGGGCCCACGCAGTAGAGCTACTTTCTCAAGACAGAGCCTTTGTGGCAGCCATTGCTGCAGGCTTTGGTCTCCAGGTGGGCCTCTATTCCTATCTGAGGTTGGTGGTTCACCATGGCGTTCGGCTGGCAGCGCCCACGGCGGCTACGGGAGCAGGCACAGGCGTGTCCTCGGTAGCTATGGTGGCCTGCTGCATACATCATGTGACGGACGTGTTGCCGGTGCTGGGACTCTCCGGCGCAGCCATATTCCTGAACCAATACCGCATCCCGCTCATGGTGGCTGGGCTGGGAGTGAACGCTGTGGGTGTGGCCATTATGCTGCATGTGGTATATCAGGGCAGGATGCACCTGAAAGCTGTCCAAACAAGAGCTACTGAAGGTCCGATGTGATGGCCCGCCTTCTCACCATTCTCTTGGCGCTCCTGGCGGTTACGGTCATCCTGGCCTGCGGAGCCAAAGGTGCACCTTCCAGCACGGAGACACCCCAACAACAAGCTGGCGATCAGTCTTTGACCCGCGTGAACACCGGCAACAATGTCGCCATGGAAGCCGTATGGATAACCCAGGCCGACCTGGCTTCCTTGCCACAAGAGTTACTCAAAGACTACCCCTCTGCTCAGTATGTCCTTATCCATGTGAAGTTAGACACCCATTCTGTAGACCTTTCCAAGTACGAGATGGCGCGCCTGTCCACTCTCAAGGGACGCGCCGCGTCTACTATAGCTGCAGCAGCCTGGCTGGATATCAGCAATTCAGGCCACCATAGGGATGGCGTCCTGGTTTTCCCGGGCATGAGCAACTCTCAGTGGGAAACGCAGGAAGGCAGCACCGTGCTTACCGTGAAAGACATAGCGGGAGTGGCGGAACGCACCTTCCAGTGGCAATTCTAAGGTGCATGTTTTATGTACGTACGCTAGGGAAACAGCAAAGCTAATATCAAGAGGAGTAAAGGAGCGACATGACAAAAGACCCAGTTTGCGGCATGAACGTGGACGAGAAGAAGTCGGCTAAGGCAGATCACATGGGCAAGACCTTCTACTTCTGCGGCCCAGGGTGCAAGTCTGCTTTTGAGAAGAACCCTGCTAGGTATGCTGGTGCGGCCAGCAGACCGCAGAGCGCCCAAGGGCACGGAGGTCACCACTAGAGCCTGGTTGCGTCAAGGCGGAATTCAGAGCAAAGATTTCAGAGGAGTACGCTCCATTTAGACATGGTATGATTGGGCGGTGCCAGGTGGTGTGGAGGCAATAGGAGGGTGGCCTGTATCTACCAAAGGAAGCGCTGTGTTTGACGTAAACTTCTACCGTACAGTCCTTCCGGAGCGGGTGAAGGCTGAATGCCACAGCCGTCCTGGCCAGGTTCCTGTAGTACAGTTGTATCTGGCCACGGGAAGAGAGCTTGACCTGTGCCATATAGTGCACTTGGCTGATACGTGGCTTGCAGTCCAGTATTTCCGTGACGCGGAGAGCTGCGAGGATATGGATACGGCCTTTCTTCCCTACGAACTGGTGGCTATGGTGACGGTATCCTTGTATCACCCTGAGCGTCGGCGACTGGGCTTCAAGATCGACGCAGACCCCGCAAGGTCCGAGTCTGAAGCTCCAAGTCCTCTGGGGGCGACGCAAGGGCAGTTGGGTCGGGCGCAGCGCAGCATTACATAATCCCATTGCGAACGAGCACAATATGAACGGCATCACCATCAACATAGACCCGGTCATAGTCCAGTTGGGAGGTTTCGCTCTTAGGTGGTACAGCCTGACCTTCGCTGGAGGAATTGCGGTGGCTATCTTGCTCACCCTGCGCCAGGCGGGCCGGGCAGGCCTGAGCACGGAAAAGGTGAGCGACGTGGCTCTCTGGGCTGTGGTCGGTGGCTTGGTGGGTGCCAGGTTATTCCACGTGGTGGACAGACTAGACTACTATCTGGCCAATCCTGTGGAGATCGTGATGGTAAACCACGGAGGGCTGGCGGTGTGGGGAGGACTTATTACCGGTGGCCTGGTAGCCCTTTTCGTGGCCAAGAAAGAGGGAATATCGACGTCCAAGATGGCGGACGCTACAGTGTTCGGCCTGCTGGTGGGGCAGATGGTAGGGCGCATTGGGTGCATCATCAACGGCGACGCTTATGGCGGCCCTACCGGCATGCCCTGGGGGTTCATATACGCGCATCCGGACGCTTTTATACCGGACAGCCTCAGGGGGATTTCCACGCATCCCTACCCGGTCTATGAAATCCTGTGGGGTGCAACGCTCTTGGGAGGGTTTCTCCTTCTGCGACGCTGGACTCTGCGTGACGGGATGCTCTTTATGGTCTACGTTGCCGGCTACTCCCTGGGACGCTTCAGCCTTACGTTTGTGCGCCAGGAAGCCATCACGTTGTGGGGCCTCCAGCAGGCGCAGGTAGTGGCACTGGCCACCCTGGTTCTGGCGGTGGCGGGCGCCGTGTATCTGGCTAGAACTCCTCCTCCTGCTCCTGCCAAGGCGACAAGGAAGGCCGTCAGAAGGGCGAAACGGTAGCATGGCGAGGAAGGTGCCTTTCTTGGCTGTGGGTGTGTGGCTCCTCTTGGCAGCAGCATTGGGGTGCGCGACCAAGCCTGCAGCCACGCCTACGCCGGCCCTCCCGGCGACTCCGTCCTCAACGGCGGTACCGGTTGGGCCGCTGATAGCTTTTGACAAGCTGGGGGTGGATCTGGGTCCCGTACAACAGGACCGGCAGGTGGCTCAGACGTTCCTTATCATCAACCGCGGTGATGCCCCTCTGACGGTAGGGCCTGTCACTGTTGAGGCGGCAATTGGGGATAATGCGGCTGAGGTATCTGGCGAAACAGCGGAGATCCAACCGGGGTCCGCATCCTGGCTACCTGTCCTGCTTGGCCCCCACAAGGAACTGGGCGAGCATGAGGTAATAGTCAAAATCCCGTCCAACGACCCGGCGTGGCCGGTCGCTTTGCTTCCCGTGCGCTTCGAAGTGGTCGAAGCCCCACAGCCTGCCGGACACGGGCCTCGGCTTAGGGTGGACAAGGAGGTGGTGAGGATCGGCGTGGTGCCCTACGATTGGCCGCTGTACGAGCGGTTCACCTTAAGCAACGACGGCGATGAGCCTCTAGTCCTGCAAGGCCAGCCTCAAGTACGCGTAGAGGCAGGGTGCTGACCACCTCAAGTGGTGGTCGGTGCGACCACCTTGAAGCCTGGAGAGAGCACAACACTTTCGTTGCCTATTGCTATGGGCATGCACCTGGGAATGGATGAGAGGCATACCTTCGCGGTGGATATTCGCACTAACGACCCGCTACAGCCGGTCAAGACCGTGCGCTGGCACTTCACCAACAAGAACGTGAGCGTGACAGCCTGGATGCAACAAGGCATTGCCACGGCATCACCCACCCCGGCAAAGTAGAGGCGAAGGCGCCGTGGCAATGTCCCCTTGGTTTCCTCAAGCAGGCGAAAACTTGAAGATGCTCGCCTCTTTGCTCACATCCTCGTAGACTACCTTTACGGGCATGCCTACGCGTACCTTGTCAGGCGGACACCCGACGATCCCACTGATCATCCGCACGCCTTCTTCTAGTTCTACCAGGGCTACCACGTATGGGATGTCTTCCTCAAACCCGGGTGCCGGTGACCTGTGCATGACGGTATAGGTGTATACTTGCCCGCGCCCGCTGAGCGGTGCCCAGGTGTATTCCTGGGACAGGCACGAAGGGCAAAATGGTTTGGGTGCGTGGCGCAACTTCCCACAGCCGGTGCACTTCTGCACCAGGAGGCGGTGCTTCTTGACTCCATCCCAGAAGGGTTGCGATAGAGGAGTCGGCTTCGGCAGTGGTTTGCGGTACTCTGTTGTCATTATTAGTCCCTCCCCAAAATAGCTGTTTGCGCTGAATTGAACATGCCGCCTACACCATGGTACAGGCCGACCCGTGCCTCCGGCCCCTGCCGTGCCTCGGCCTCTCCACGAAGCTGTGTTACCAACTCTATGATGTCGTAGACTCCAGATCCTCCGCTGTGGCTATGAGAGAGGTAGCCACCGTTGGTGTTCATGGGCATGGTGCCGCCCAACTCCAGGGCTCCGCTCTCCACAAAAGGTCCGCCCTCTCCCTTTTTGCAAAAGCCCAGGTCCTCCAGTTCGATGATAGGGTTGATGGTAAAGTGATCGCTTATCTGCGCCACGTCTATGTCCGCACGCGATACCCCGGCCATAGCGAACGTATCTTTGGCGGTCACCCCGGCATCGAAGCTGGTCAGGCTAGGCAAACCGTAGAGGTCCATAGCGGCGTAGGATTCCGCCCACCCCAGCACATGCACAGGTTTGTGCTTAAGGTGCCGTGCCCGCTCCGCAGTGGTCACCAGCACCGCCCCTGCGCCGTCGTTCACTATGCAGCAGTCCAGCAGGTGCAGCGGATCGTAGATCATGCGAGAGTTTAGCACATCCTCCACCGTTATTGGGCCGCGGTTGTGCATTGCAGCCGCAGGATTCAGCAGTGCGTGCTTACGGGCTATCACCGCCACCCTGGCAAGCTGGGCGCTGGTGGTGCCGTATTCGTGCATGTGCCGCCGCGCAATCAGGCCGTAGTATGCCACCCTCGGCAAGCCGTAGGGTGACTCCCATTGCTCCCTGCCCACCATGCCTGGGCCCTCTCTGCCCGATACCATGGGCACTACCACGGCATGGGCTCGGCCTGCGGCTACTGCCTCTACGGCATGGAGGACGCCTGTGGCTGCCGACTGTGTGCCCGACTGCGTCTGCGCTGCGTATCGTATGTGCGTGCCAAAGTACTCGGCAAAGACTGTGCCGGGGAAGCCTCGCGCCTCCCCTTCCGTCGCCAGAGGGTTGGTGCCTATCACGCCGTCCACATCCTTGACAGTCATACCGGCGTCCCCCAGCACTCCCTTGATCACCTCCGTATAGAGGTCGGACTGCGTGCGTCCAGGGAACCTGCCTTGCGCGGTCTGGTATACCCCTACAATGGCTGCCTTCTTCAACGTTTCCCTCATCTTGCTCCTCCTTCCACTCCAGCTACGGTGCTGGCCGCCTTCGGGACTGCGTTAACTTAGCACGGCGCGAAGCGAAAGTAAACTACTCTATTGTCGCGAAACAGGAGTCTGTAGCAGGGTATAATGGCCGCAACTTCGTCAGTGGTGGGCACTGCAGGGGGCAGAGATGAACGTGGGATTCATTGGCCTGGGCCGCATGGGGAAACCCATGGCTCGTAACCTGATAAACGCCGGCTTTAGTTTGGTGATCCACAACCGTAGCCAGGAGGTCGTGCAGGAGTTGGCGGCCCTGGGCGCTACAGCCGCCGGGTCGCCCGCTGAGGTCGCTGCGGCATGCGACGTAGTGCTGACCTGCCTGCCTGACGTTGCGACTGTGGAAGAGGTTTACATGGGTTCGAACGGCTTGGTCACTCACTTGCGGCTAGGCCAGGTGCTGGCCGACCACAGCACCGTGGGGCTTTCCACGTCCCACGCAATAGCGGCGGCTGCCAAAGCCAAAGGAGCGGCGTTCCTGGATGCGCCAATTAGCGGCGGCGTGGAACGTGCCTCCGATGCAAGCCTCACCATAATGGTCGGAGGCGACGCCGATGCTTATGCCAAAGCGTCACCTGTGTTCCAGGCTATGGGCACGCACTTGTACCACATGGGGTCTACAGGGGCGGGCACCGTCACCAAGCTCATCAATCAGCTCCTGGTGTGCGTCCACTCTGCGGCGGCAGCCGAGGCCCTGGTGCTGGCGCAGGCCGCCGGTGCTGACGTAGCAACTGTGCTGGAGGTGCTGGACGCAAGCTGGGGGGCCAGCAACATGCTGCGCCGCAACGGCCCCGTGGCCCTGGACAGGACCTTTGCCGAGGCGCGTGCGCCCCTGCGCCTGCTGGTGAAAGACCTTAACCTTGTCTGCGACCTGGCGCGTCAGCTAGGCGCACCTCTTCCCCAGGGAGAACAGACGCTCCTGCTACTCTCTGAAGCCAAACGCCTGGGTCTCCTGGAGCAGGACGTGGCTGCCATGGTGGTGCCCCTGGAGAGGGAAGCTGGAGTCCAGGTGCGGCGTGGAATGTCAGCCTAAGAAGCGGCGCGTGGCGTGCCTGGCGTGTTTCTTTCCCCCGCCATGGAGTAAGAGAGGGCTGACGCTACGGTCGGTACCTCCAGAAGTCGGTATTGCCGCCACCACGGAACGCGTATAACCAGCTGTCGGAATAGATTATAGAGCCGCCTGCACCCACGGTGGCGGGGGCGTTGGTCGTGACAGTCCAGGTGTTCGTGGAGATGTTGTACCTCCAGAACGCTGTCTGGCCGTTGCCCTGGAAGGCGTAGATGTAGGAGGTGCCATCCCAGGTCAGAGCGCCACCCTCGGCCACGTTGGCAGGGGCATTGGTCAGAGCGGCCCAGGTGCCAGTGGATACGTTGTATCGCCAGAAATCGGGATTGCCGCCGCCGCGGAAGGCGTAGACGTAGCCGTTGGCGTAGATCAAGGAGCCGCCACTAGCCACGTTGGCGGGGGCGTTGGTCAGAGTAGCCCACGTGTTTGTGGAGATGTTGTATCGCCAGAAACCGGCATTGGTGCCACCACGGAAGGCATAGATGTAGCTGTCGCCATCCCAGGCCAGGGCGCCGCCTGCACCCACGTTTGCAGGGGCGTTTGCCAGAGTGCCCCAACTGTCGGTGGCTACGCGATAGCGCCAGAAATCAGGGTTGGCGCTGCCCCGTAAGGCGTAGAGATAGCCATTGGCATAGACCAAGGCGCCACCCAGACCCACGTTTGCAGGGGCGTCGGCCAGCATGAGCCATATGTCCGCTGGGAGGTGGTAGCGCCAGAAGGCCTTATCGCCGTTGCCCCGGAAGGCATAGATAGATCCGGCGGCCAGGGAGCCGCCACCGGACACATTGCCAAGCGCGCCAGTCAGAATGGCCCAGCCTGGCGCCGGCGTGGATGTGGGTGTGGGGGTGGGGACAGGCGGAATTGCCAGGGCTCCGCCGTACGGCTCCCAGGACTGGATGAGGACCATGTCTTGGATCCAGTTGATTCCGGCAGTGTTCCAGGGAAAGAGCGGCGGCTCCGTGGGGCCTGGAATCTGCCGCACCACAGCCTTCAGTCCTACATTACCCACTTTGATATCTATCACGTAGTCCTTGAAGGCGGCCACGTATATCCAGGTGTCCTCCTCGCTTCCAGAAGCGGCATAGGCATCAGTGATAAGGGTGTTGGCGGAGTCGTTGTAGAACACTATGGTGTAAAGGCCCTCATCCACGTTCACGTAGTCGGTCTGGACGAAGGCATCCCCGGCCCGAGAGCTTGTTTCCAAGATCCGCTGGTTGTCCTGGGAGGGAGGCTGGTCCGTTATCCTTCCCGGCGGGACCACCACGCCGTTGTCAACCACCAGCCCGCGAAAAACCGAAAGCTCGGTCTTTGCCGTCTTGAAGTCTGCCGTGTGGGTGGCCCAGCTCACCTTCAGTATCCCGGGCCGTACGTTGTAAAGACGCAGCAGGTACCCTTCCTTGGAGGCTACACTGGCGAACTGCGGGTTAGTGAGCCCCGGGTCTACGTATTGCTGAGTGATCTTTCTTACCGTTTCCGCTGGAGATGTATTGCTGGTAGCAATGAAGACCAGGCGGTCCAGGTCTAGCTGAAAGTTGCTGCCGAACGTTGCTCGAATCTTCACCTTCATTTGGATGGGTGACAGGGTATTCAGGTACGCTATGTCTGCTGGGACGACGGACAGAGATACCGCCTTATCCACGTTGTGGAGGGGGACGATGAAGTCCAGGTCTGGGTCTGAACTGTAACCCCCGTTGGTATGGGCTGGATCCGATGGGTTGTACACAAACACCTGGATATCCACGCCGTCCTTGCTGCTCCGCAGTACTAGTGGCATTGACACAGAGTCAACGGATGAGAAGACGAAGGCGTCACTGGTGAACTCAGCCTCCAGTATGCCGTTCGTGCTTTGAACTGTGTAGTATGACGCGTCGTCGTATGCCAGGTCGGTAGTGGAGCCGGCCATTTGCTGACCGACATTAAACACAGGGTCTCCCAGTACGTTTCTGCGGTCCGTGGTTACCACTCCTGAAATGGAGAAGAGGACTTGGTCGGTGTCCAGTCGGAAGCCGCCGGTCCGGGTGGCTCTGATCTTGATCTTGACGGTCTTGGTGGGAAGAGCGTTCAGATAGGTTACGTCTGCGGCTGAAAGGGGCACAGAGAACGTCTGTTCACTGCCCGCTGTTTCCAGGATGACTGTGGTGTCGGGGATAGGATTGTAGCCGCTCTGGGTGTGCAGTGGGTCGTCAGGGTTGTAGATGAATACATCCACCTTGGTGCTGGACCTGGTAGATGCTGCCACAATCCGCACCTCTCCAAAGGAGACTGTAGGGAACTCAATGGTCTCACTGGTTACCTCCCAAATTACGTACGGAGGAGTACCAGCACTTGTGAGTTTGTAGTAGGAGTTGTCGTCCTCTACTAGTTCCGGGGCGCCTCCCTGCGGGTTGGAGCCTTGGATAATCGTGGGATCTGCCGCAGGGTGGTACTCTAAGGCCCGTACAGTGGCCAGAGTCTCGGACTCCAGGACCTGGACAGATATCTGAGGAACGTCTTCGCCGAGGTTTACTACGGGAGGAGTATAGGTGTTTGGCGGGATAGGCGCTGCATCGGCGCCGCGTATCAGGTCTTCCATCACGGCCCGGATGGAAGCATCCGCTACGTAGTACTGGCGCGTGGTGTCCTCTACGATGCGGTGACCGCGGAAGTTGTTGCCCACTAGCGTGATCACCGGGACAGCGATAAGGACTCCCAACAAGGACACCAGGATAGCCCAAGGCAGAATGAAGCCCCCCTGGCGACGGTCCACCAAGGACAAATGGCGTTCAAGGAACCTCATACGCGCTCTTATGGCGTCACCCGAAAGAGCAACTGGTCGTCCAGCAAGTCCCAGCTAGTCGTGGTGCCCGTACCTTTGATTCGGATGCGCACCTCCTTGGGAAAGAGCGATTCGACGTAGTCCACATCGGCGGCGCTCAAGAAGAAGCTGGCAAGCTGGTCGGAGTTGGCGGTGCTGTAGGTAGTCTGGAGGTCGGGAGTGGCTGGGTAGCCGTCGCCTCCGTTGGCCGGATTGAAAACGTAGATGCCCTGGACTACACCCGATTGGGTGGAGCGCCCGATGAACCTTACCTCTATGCTTGAAACGGTATCCAGGCCAACGGGCTCGCTTACCGCTGTCCACTGTATCGTAGTGCCTACCCTCCGAGTCCTATAGTAACTGGTATCGTCTGTGGCCATGCTGGTGTAGTCGCCCGACACATAGCTTCCCACCTCCAGCGTGGGGTCGGTGTCCAGGACATAGTCTCGGTAGAACGTGGGCGACGGTGTTCCTGCCACCTTGAAGACCAGCTTGTCCGCCCGGAGGTCAAAAGAACTGCTGCGGGTTGCCCTCAGCTTGATCTTTATGACCTTGGTAGGCAAGGAATTGACATAAGCTATGTCAGTATCTGTGAACTCAAAGGACACCGTCTTGTCCACGTTCGCGGATGGGTATACATCCGCTTGGTCCGGAGAGGTAGCGTAGCCGCCATCGGTATGGGCCGGATCACTGGGATTGTATATGTAAAACTCTTGCGTGACGCCGGAGCCGGTCACTCGTCCCGTGAACTCCACTTTGATGTTGGTGATGCTTGTATAGTCAACGGCCTCGCTGGTGGCTTCCCATATCAAAGTCCTCGGGGTGCTCGTGGCCCGGACCGAGTAGTATGCGGTGTCGTCGAACCGGAGGTCAGTGCCGCTGCCGCTCAGGTAGGTGCCCTGGATTATGGTGGGGTCTCCCGCGATCCTGAAGTCCACCTGGTTGGCCGGTGGTGGCACCGGCAGCGGGCTTCCTGGAAGTGGCACCGGTCGGTCGGTCTCTGGCCGCGTGTTGGACAAGAGGGAGGCGGTGAAAACCGTGTCTGGGTACTCCGCGCCGGCCTCATGGGTAGTGGTCAGGGATACGGTGACCTTGCCTTCGGAGTAGCTCCAAAGCTTGGTGGAATCGTTGTAGGTCCAGGCGGGCGCTGTGTACTGGAACACCACATCGCTGTACTGGAGGATGCCTGCCATTACCACCTGGGGTGAGCTTGCCTCGCCGCCGCGGGTCAGCACTCGCAACACCTCCTGGTTTGCCCAGTAGTAGCGTGCACTCACTGACACAGGAGAGGTGCCGGTGAACTCATACCACTGGAAGGTGCCGTAGTCCGGTTCCGCGCCAGCAGTGAAGGACTGCGCCATGCTAGCATCTTCCGTGATCAGGAGAGTGGCCTTCTGCACCTGTTGGGAGGCCTTAAGCTCGCTGGAGACTTTTATGGGGACGCGTATCATGGCCGCTACTATGGCTACCATGGCTACCATCAAGACGCTGCTGATGGCCAGGGCTACGGAAAGCTCCAGGAGGGTGAAGCCTCTTTGACCACTGAATGACGAGCGGCCTGAGTACCTCATCATGGCATCTGTATCTTGTAGAAGGTCATGTTCATGCTGGAATAGTCGCCGGTGGCGGTCACGGTGATCTGCTGGACTAGGTTGGTGAGCGTGGTAGTGCCCAGCGGCGGCGGATATGTGTATGTGGTGCCTGGATCCGTGGCTGAGAAGCTGACGGTAAAGCCTTCAGGGACGTCCGAGACGGCTGGGTAGTTCGCTGGGGTTTGCTGGAAGGGCGACTGCTGGATTGCTTCGATTTGGGAGCGCACTAGGCGCAGGAGCGTCACGCTCTCTTGCGCTCGGATCGACATTCTAGAACTGGTGCCCATGACGGACACCACCGCAACAACCACTGTTCCCATGATGAAGACAGCGGCGATGGTCTCCAGGAGGGAAAACCCTCGCTGGTTGTTCCAGAAGCGATGCCGCTTTGATGTCTTGCTAAACATGCCCTTCAGCCCGGCCCGCCTCACGTCCATCCAGCGTCAAGGAAAGTGTAGCACAGCGTTTGTCTAAGGAGCATGAGCACGCCTTTCCTCCGGAGGAAAGGCGTGCTCATGCTTTACGCAGCACCCGAGACAATCGCTACGATACCACAGGTACTACGGGTAAACTCCATCTACATACCCCGTGGAACTTGGCAGGTCCTTGTAAATGGCCTGGACTTTGCCGTTGGTGTCCACGTACCAGCCGTAGGACCCCGAGTAGGTCTCGGTGGAGCCGGATGGCGCGTTGTCGCTGGCTGCTGACTCAGGGACGCTGTTCAGCAAGCCATCGGTCACCAAGACCTCAAAGTCAATGAAGAAGTATCTGGAATCTGTGTAGTAGGTGACTGCGCCTCGGGTCTTGCTGACGGCAGTCCACTCGTCGGAGGAGTTGGTGGAAGTGGTCCGCACGCCGTCGCTGTTGCCGTCGGCCCACTTGCCGCTCAAATTGGCGCCCTCAGTCCCGCCTACGGGGTTCCACGTAGCTGAAGACTGGGCCGATCCTCCAACGTATGGGCTGAACGGGTTTCCGTTGTCGTTGTAGTCCACGGAAGCCGTCTTGACCGTGAGGGTAGACTGGCTAGTCTGCCCACGTCCAATGAGTGGATATTGCCGTTTGCCTATGAACCTGGAGTTGTCCGGCGAACTGTAGAAAGCATCTACAGCGGCCTGGATCCGCTCCTGGTCAGCGTTGTAGGAACGCTCCTTGGCACTGTTCAGGTAGTTGGCCACCATTGGTACGCTGATGGCGGCCAGCACCCCCAGGATGGCTATGACCACCATCAACTCGATCAGAGTGAAGCCCTTTTGCCCGTTCCGCACTATGTGTTTCATCTGTACCCTCCAAATCTCTTTCATGGGATTGCTTGAGAGTCCTCCGGCGGAGGTCTACATCTGTAGGCCTCCCGCGCCGGGCTCACATTGCCGTTAGAATATCCTCTCATAGGACAGGTCCACAGTGGCTGCTGGGCTGTTGACCGTGCCCTCGTTCTTCTCCACCTTGATCAGCCGAAAGACCGCCACCTCTCGGTCGTCGTTGCTGCGGCCGGAAGCGCTGTCTGTCTTCTCAAAGAGCCACAGGAAGCTGGGTACACTGACGCCAGTGATGCCGGTGGTGACGGACATATCGGCGCTTGCGGGCGCTTTTTCCAGGAGGTCCTGGCTCTCCAGCGTGGCCATGTCAATGGCCATGAAGTGTGCCAGGAAGTATATGCCGGTGATAGGGCTGCCTGCTTTATCCATCAGGTTAACGTTGACCACTTGCCCGGTGGTAGTGCTTACGCTGGTGGGTAACACTTTGTCGTAGAGGGCTGGGAAGTTTGTGGCGCTTCCCGTAGTGATGAACTTCTCTGGCCACTTGGTGCTGATGGACTGGTAGGCGTTTGTCACGGCGGTGTCGTTAACCGTTGCGGTGAGAGTAACGGTATGGGGTGTGATGACCTCCGCCTGGTTCTGGTTGGAGAAGTATTTGGACGCCGCGCTCCGCACTTGCGTGGCGTCTTGCATGGTCTGGGCTGCGATGCTGGCGTCCTTTGAGCCTGAGACCGATGGCGCCACAATGGCTACCAGGATTCCCAGGATAGCCATTACAGCCAGCAGCTCTATGAGGGTGAAGCCTTCTTGTCCGTTCCGCATAATGTGTTTCATCTGTGCCTCCAAATCTCTGTTACTGGTTTGCTTGCGATTTCTCCGGCGCGAGGCCGCTTACCATGTGGACGTCCGCGCCGGGCTCACGTCGCCGTTAGAATATCCTTTCGTAGGACAGGTCCACGGTGGTGGCCGAGTTGTTTACCGTGCCCTCGTTTTTCTCCACCTTGATCAGGCGGAAGACAGCCACTTCTCGGTTATCGTTGGTGCGCCCAGAAGCACTGTCCGTCTTGTCAAAGAGCCACAGGAAGCTGGGGGCGCTGACGCCAGTGATGCCGGTAGGGACGTCCATATCGGCGCTTGCTGGTGCTTTTTCCAGGAGGTTCATGTCCTCTAGCGTGACCATGTCAATGGCCGTGAAGCCTGCCAGGAAGGTTATGCCGTTCAGATTGTTGCCGTCTTTGTCCTTCAGGTTCACGTTGACCACTTGCCCCGTGGTAGAGCTTGCGCTGGTGGCGAACACGTTAGCGTAGAGGGCGGAGAAGTAAGTGGTGTTTCCTGTAGTGATGAATTTCTCTGGCCACTTGGTGCTGATGGCCTGGACGGTGGATGTCACAGCGGTGTCATTGACCGTTGCGGTGAGGCTAACGGTGTGGGGTGTGATCACCTCAGCGTTGTTATCGTTGGAGAAGTATTTGGACGCTGCGCTCCGCACTTGCGTGGCGTCTTGCATGGTCTGGGCCGCGATGCTGGCGTCCTTTGATCCTGAGATCGAGGGCGCCACGATGGCTACCAGGATGCCCAGGATGGCCATCACAGCCAGCAACTCTATGAGGGTGAAGCCACCTTCTCCCTTGACGATACCCTTCTTCCCTTGGTTCATTGTGTGCCTCCTTTTCCTTTTCCCCCGACTCCTCCTATCCACCTCTTGCCTTGTCGTGGTTTAGTATGAACACGGCACACTTCTTTGGCATCACCCCTAATGGATGAGAAAAGAGCTACTACCTGGGTGGTAGTACCACTTGGTGAACGGGTCATTCCAAATACACGGATGCAGTTGCATTGGGACCCACCTCACCAGGAGTGGGAGACTGTAATCAACAGGATGCCCCTATGCGCCCGCCGAGAGTCCTCCCGCCGCTCTGGGCCTCCCGGAGCTTATCCTGGCGGCGAGTTCCACGGCCTCTCGCCGTGACTTGGCTTGGAGCTTGCCCAGGATGTTCTTGACGTGGGTCTTTACTGTGTTCTCCGAGATTACCAGAGTGGTGGCTATCTCTGCGTTAGACAGGCCGCGAGCGATAAGCTGCAGGAGTTCCTGTTCCCTGTACGTTAGTTGCCCGGTTGCTAGCTCGCCCTCCTCTTTTGTGGAAGAGGTGGCAGAGGACTCCGGCGCCTGAGGCATCTGGCCCAGGAATCTACTGGCCATAGATGGGGAGATCACAACCCATCCCTGATGTACCTGCCGCAAGGCGTTCACGATATCCTCAGGGCTGGAAGTCTTCACCATATACCCACGGGCGCCCACGCCCAGGGCTTTGAAAAGGGCCTCCTGCTGCTCTGAGACAGTGAGGATTAACACCTTTATCTGGGGTAGGTTCTGACTCAGGTAGGCGGTGGCCATTATGCCATCGCCTCCGGGGATATTTAAGTCCATGAAGACCACGTCGGGAGTCAGGTCCTGGGCCTGTTGGATGGCTTCAGGGCCGGTTCCCGCTTCGCCTACCACCTCCACATCCGGCTCTTCGGACAGGACTTCGACCAAGCCACGGCGAAAGAGGGCGTGGTCGTCAACTACCAGAACCCTGATTGGGTCCACTGCTTTCACCTTTTTCCTTGTAGGGATACATGACAACCACTTCGGTTCCACGGCTCGGAGCGCTGAGGATGGAAAGGGTGGCGCCGATGAGGCTTGCCCTCTCCCGCATGATGTTCAAGCCATGCCCATGGGTCTGAGCAGTAGAGAACCCCTGGCCGTCGTCCCGGACGCACATGGTAACTCCTGTGGTGGTCCATAGCAACTCCATGCGGACCGACGAAGGCGAGGCGTGCTTGCCGACGTTGGACAGAGCCTCGCGCACAATCTGGACCAGATGACGGGCGGAGATGGAAGGGATTTCCCACTCTCTGCCCGAGATGAAAATGTCCACCGTAAGCCCTGTGTCTTGCTCCCACTGGCGAGCCATGTCCACCAGGCGGGCCCCCAGGGGCTGAATTGCCACCTCTTCAGTACTGTCCAGGTAGTCCCGTACAGCCAGGTAACACCGTTGCACGCCCATGGCAATGTCTCGGAGGTCTCTGGGGGATATGGCGTGTTCTGGCTTGGGTACCCTGGCCTCGGCCCGCTGTAGCTTCAGGGAAAGGAAGGCCAGCGTCTGGGCCACCTCGTCGTGCACCTCCCTGCGAAGCCGCTCTCGCTCTGTTTGTTCAGCCATCATCTGAAGTCTGCGATGCCAGTTCAGATTGGACAGAAATGGCAGTGACAACACCAGCAGGTATCCTGCCACATAGAAGATGCCGAAAACCAGGTAGTGAGGGAGGAAAAGGCTAGGGAACTTGCCGATTCCCACAACGGCCAGGGCGTGGGCGCCCACGATGGGCAAGGCCGAAAGGCTTGCAGTCACAGCGGCCAGCGTCCGGCTCATAAAGAGGCTGGTTGACAGTGTGGGGACCAGGGAATAGACCAAGAATGGGCTGTCCAGGCCGCCGGTCACAAGGACAAGCGGCACACTCAAGAGAGCGTCTACTAACACCAGAATGGTCTCCATCCATGGAGTGCTCCACCTGGAGAGGGGGGGCGCCACAATCCTGCCGATGTTATAGAAACCCACCACTATCGCGACAAAGCCAGGCATGAGCAACGTTGCAGTATTGGTGTTGGAACCCAGCAGCAGGCCAACCCCCAATGCAAAAGAGACGAAGCGAAAGACCGCCAGGGTCTGGTAAAGGCGGGTCACGTACGGTGCCAGCACTCCGCTGGCGGCATCGGGCGGGCCTCCGGCCAGAAGTTTCAACCGTCCCAGGTTTACACCTCGACCAAAAACCGCCTGGATCTTCACGGCCATAATGCCTCTAATCTCCAAGTACCTTGTTTTTCATGCCTCACGAAGAGCCAGACCCAGGTTGACTGCAAAGTCCTGCACCGGAAAGCCTGCCGGATACGCCATTGGAGGGGTCAGCTCACCTGAGGGGCGTCGGAGGAAATCCGCTACTTGCTGGCCAAGGTTAGTCTCCACCCCCGCCGCGGTGCCGCAGACGTAGAGCGGGGCGTCGTCAGATAGTGGCATGTCAGGAGTGCTCTGCTCATAGGCTGCAATAGTACGCTCCACCATGGTGGTTAAACGGTCCACCAGCACTCTACCTTCCACCGCTTCGGCCTCCCAGGAGAGGCATTGGTATCCCACCGGCGCGGAGTCACGCACAACAACCACCTCACATCCGTCTGGAGCTACCCAGACCACCAGTGCCTCCGGCTGGTTCACTACTCGAGCCAGAGCAAAAGGCCTGAGATCCAGGGCCCGCACCGGCAGTCCAAGAGGCCGAACCGTCTCCAGGAATGAACTGACCGACCGTCTGGCGGTGGACACCACCAGCCAGCGCCTGCGACCCAGCGAGTTCGGCAATCTGTACCAGAGCAGATGGGACGTTTGGAGGGAGATCCCCATTGTTCTGCTGGCCTCTCTAGGAATCAGTTCATCTGGGTTGAGGCCGCGGGCTTCGGGGAGTTGAAGGACATGGATTGTGCCCTGGAAACCTGGGACTGCTCCAACTATCCTGTAGTGGTCGCTGCCGATTTCCTGCAGCGCGTTTCGGATGATTCCAGACACTCGTGCGGTCCTGGTAACCAGGCCTTCTCTAAAGAACTCTGGGTTGACCACCAGCATCCTGTGGTCCAATACCCTCGTTCCTCGGGATACCAGCAGTTTGACAAGGCCGTACTCCATGGTTATGGAGAGGACCTTTGTCTGTCCGCCCTGGACCATTGAGGACAACCAGCCAGCCCTGGAGAATAGGCCGGTCAGACCGGAGGTGCCACTGTTGGTCTTCTCGGACGCCATGCTCACTTGATCTATCCTCCGCTTGGGTCGTACGGGACAAGCAACGTCAGGTCCATTGTCCATCCGCCCTTGGCCTCAGTGGCTTTGGTGAGCTTCAGGCCTTGTACCACCGTCGGCGGTAGCTCGTGTACCATGCCAAGGACGCCTATTAGTTTGTCGGGCGTTCCCCCTAGCTCCAGGGCTAGGCGGACGGCGGGATAGCTTGTCTTCCCAATGGGTACGGTTGTCTGGTCGCTACTCAGCGACTTAAGGACGAGCCCGCTTTCGACAACATATTGGCCAACCGTCGTACTCGCGGTCAGCGCATCCCGATGGGGTGTGAAGGTTTTGGCAGGTTGCTGGTTGCGAAGACGCTGTACCTCGGCAGTTAGTGATGCCTTTTCGTTCTGTGTATTGAAGTACTGAAGGTCGGCCTTGGCCGTGGCCAGCCGCTTCTCAATCTGCAACTGCTGGCTCTCAGCATCCTTGGCCTGTTGGAAGAGGTAGAACGCTCCCACGGCGGCGGCCAGGATGAGCACCAGTAACGCCACTTCCATAGAGAGCAGTGGCCGTAGACTTGCCAGGCGCGTTGATAGGTTCACGGCTTCACCTTAAGGGTAGCTGTGAAGGTGTAGGAGTCTTGTGTTCCCTCCCAGCTAATGTTCTGGACATCAAAGACCTGGGATGCCTTCTGGATCTGGTTTTGAAACTCTGCCATTGTCTTTGCGTCTTTGAACACTGCCACCACCACCAACTCACCGCCGGCCTTGCTTTCTACTGACTGGAGCGCGATGCCCTGCGCCCCCACGTCGAAGAGTTGGGAGAGGCCACCACTCCAATCAACCACCTGAGACGTCAGCGTGCGATTGGCCTCATTCGCTTGGCCCAGTTTGTCTTGAAGCTGCGTAATCTGAGTCCGGAGCCCGTCAAGCTCGTTCTGCCCTGCGCTGAGTTTGGTTTGGACTGTGCGTAGCTCTGTGTTGGCGGTGCGGGTTGTGCTTTCAGAGTCCCGCTTGGCCATGTACCAGTTCTGGAGCAGAAAGAGTTCCCACAGGAATACAAGGATCAGGATGCCGCTAAGGAACCACGGGAAAGAGATGCCTTTGGCTGCACCGGGTATGACGTTGAGCTTGGGTACTCGTCGCCACGCGGTACCCAGCGGTGCGTCTGTCGCGTCCGCAAGCTTGTATTGACGTACTCCCAGAAGGCGCTTCATTTCAGGACAGACCCCATAGTGGAGTAGATTCCCGAGACCACTGCTATGGCCACGAACCCGACAATGCCGGCAACGAGAAGGGTAACGGCTGGCTGGATCAGAGTTGTCACCCCGCCTACAGCCCGCTCTGTCTCTTTCTCGTAGTAGTCGGTCAGACTGCTCAGCACCTCCGGCAGTGTACCAGCCGCTTCACCAGTGTAGATACCCTGCGAGAGCAGCCGTGGGAACACCCCCTGCTGTCGGAAGGCGATGCTTAGCCTGGATCCCGCGGAGACTTGGTCCATTACTGTCTCTACCCCTTTTCTTACCAGACGGTTGCCCACTCCTTCGGCAGCCAGGTGCAAAGATTCTATGGGGGGCACTCCGCTGCGGAGGGACGTACCTAGCGTTGACAACAAGGAGAACATGTTGCTCAGTACTAGAATTCTCCCTATCCCCGGCGTGTTCAAGAGAAGGCGGTCACGCATCATGGAGCCCCCGGCGGTCCTGGTGTAGGCCAACAAGAGAAACACCAGCGCCGCAAAGCCGACAATTGTGTAGGTACCGTATGCGCGCAAGAAATTCGAGATGTTTAGAAGGAGCCTGGTGGCGGTGGGCAACTTGCCGCCGAACTCTGTAAGAAACCCCATCAGCGCAGGGATGGAGTAGGTGGTCAGTACATACGTGGCTACTATGGCCGCTGCCAGGCTAAGGAGAGGATAGAGCAGGGCTCCTCTGACCTTGTCCTTTACCGCCTTGCGCCTTTCAAGAGTCCGCGCCAGGTCCTCCAGCACGACGCCGAGATCACCGGTGCTTTCACCTACGCGCAGAACACGCACATAGAAGCCTGGGAACACCGTTGGTTGTCCTGCGCAAGCCGCGGAGAATGGCTCTCCCTCCTCAATGCTGCGGACGACTCGCCGTAGCGCCTCCTTCATGCCAGGATTCCCAGTCTGCTCACGAAGCGCGGTCAGCGCTTCCCGCAGAGGTATCCCTGATTGCACCAGCAGGGCCAACTGGCGGCTGAACTCGATGACGGTCTGCTCATTGGGCCGGAACAGGGAAGGCGCCATTTCCACCAGCGACCTGCGGCGGAAGGGCGTCAGCTTGTACGGGATAACCTGGTCTCGCTCCAGTTGCTCCAAAGCAGCGGCCTCGGAATCTGTATCCAGGAGGCCTTCAATCCGCTTCCCGAGCCAGGTGTACGCTACGTATTTGGTGCTCATTGGGCGTTGTTACCCGGAGGAGTCCTTGCCGCCTTCTATTCCATCACCCTTCTTATCCGATGGTGAAGACATTGCGCAACACCTCGCGCACGGTGGTTGTGCCTGCCTTGGCCTTGATCAGGCCGGCTCTAAGCATCGGCACCATACCGTCTGCCAACGCCTGTTCTCGGATCTGCTGTCCGCTAGCCCCAGCCGCTATGAGCCTTCTTACCTCCGCCTGAACGCTTAGCACCTCAAAGACACCGGTACGGCCGGAAAACCCCGTTCCACCACAGAAGTTGCATCCCTGGCCTACCCAGAACTGGCCGGCAGGCTCTTGCATCTCCTGCTCATAGGCTATGGCATCTGCGTCGTTCAAGTCAGCCAGTATCCTACACTGCGGGCATATTTTCCGCACTAGGCGCTGTGCAAGAGAGCCAACAACCGAAGTGGCTACCAGGTACGGTTGAGTGCCCAACTCCAAGAGACGCACAACGGCTGCTGCCGCGTCGTTGGCGTGAATCGAGGCCAGCACCAGGTGGCCGGTCAGTGCCGCGTCCACAGCCGTGCTGGCCGTCTCAGCGTCGCGGATCTCTCCCACTAGAATGACATCTGGGTCCAAGCGCATGATAGACCTTAGCCCGCTAGGGAAGTCTACCCCTGCCGCCCGGTTCACCTCAATCTGGTTTATCTGCTCCGTGCGATACTCTATGGGGTCTTCAATACTCATGATATTGCCGCGGTCATTCACCAGCTCCATCACGGCGGCGTAGAGGGTAGTCGTTTTGCCTGCGCCCGTGGGGCCGGAAACCATGAACATTCCATGGGGTAGTTCCAGGAGACGGCGTGTGGCCAGAAGTGCCCCGGAGTCCAAGCCTACCTCCTCCAGGGCCAGCACGCGGCCGGCGCGGTCCAGGACTCGTATCACCATCATCTCTCCCCATGCCGTGCCCACCGTGGACACGCGGAAGTCCACATGCCTTTCACCAAAGGTCATGGGGAAGCTGCCGTCCTGGGGTCGCCGCCTTTCGGAGATGTCCATGCCGGCCAGGACCTTGACGCGAGAGACCATGCTCTCGTGAAGCGTCAGGGGTAGCATGGTCATGTTCTGCAGGATGCCATCTATTCGGAAGAGCACCTTTGATGAGTCCGGCGTGGGTACCACATGTATGTCAGATGCCCGGCGCTTCACTGCCTGCAATGTGACCATCTCCACCGCCTGAATCGCGGGAAGACGGCTGATGTCATCGGCTGTCGCAGGCACCTGGGCGGCAGTTCCTCCAGGGGCGACTGCTGTGGTCGCTGTGGCGGTGCTGGGTTGTCGCCTCGGGGCTGCCTCGGCGCCGGCAGCAGGGGGTTGTCCCTTTGCAGGGCTTACTGCACCGGCCGAGTAAGCCCGGTCGATCAGAGTTTCCAGCCCTTCTCCCAGTGCCAGGGCGAACTTGACCTGCCGCCCTGACATGGACGAGAGTTGGGCGGAGAGCTGAAAGTCGTCTGGGCTCTTGGTGGCCACGCGGAGCGAGCCGTCGGAGGCGAACCCGAAGGGGAGCACATGATGGTCCCTGGCGTATTCCTCGGGCAGGAGCCGGATAGCCTCTGGGTCCACCTGCACATGCCGGAGGTCAACGGTTGGGACCCGTAGCTGTACGCTCAGGACGGTGGTCAGGGTTTCGCGCGCCAGGGCGCCCTGGGCCACCAGCATATCCAGCAGACTGGTTCCCTTCTCTCTACTGAGCTGTTGGCCTTGCTCCAGTTGTCTGGCGTTGATGAAGCCGCCCTCCACCAACACCCTGGCAACCCGCTCCTCAAAGGTGGTGCCGCTTCTAGTAACCAAATCTACCTCCTGCCGTCGCCTTACACAGCTGCGGCAGAGTCGTCATGCCCAGGGCCGACACTGAAATTGTAGAAGAAGGTGGCGTCGCTGGGCTGTTTCAGGGCGAAAGAAAAAGATAAGTCCGTCTGGAGACTCCTCGATGCTCATTCAGACTCTATGCTAACCTCCCTCCACTCTTCTGGGGGTCTACAGCCGGGTATGGGTACACGTTGAGATCCGCTGACGCTCCGTTTCCAGAGTTATTCTCGGACCCGTTGCGCAAGAGATGAGGCACCTGGTCCAAGTCGTCCCTGCGGAAGCGGCGAGTTCGCTCCCTTCCCAGGACGTAGGTACGGAGGCGGCCCTCTTTGCTCAGTTTGTAGATGGTCCGCCTGGATACCCGCAGGTACTCAGCGGCTTCATCTACTGTGTACCACTCTTTTGGTGTTGTCATACGATTCAGTTTCGGGACACAGTGAACATTGCCAAAGCAACGGTGCACAATATAGCACGTTATTGCATCTGGTGCAAGGGGATATGGCGAAATTGGACGCTACATAGCTGCTATAGCGCTACGGATTGGTGCTATCTCTTGCCAGTAGAGGGGGCTACACTGCATCTATTTCCTATGGCCCGCTCCGCACTCCATCGGATAGGCCCGGGACGCGGCTGCCGCAAGCAGGGTCCACTGTGGTGGGTTCAGGGGCCAGGGGCCCGTTGGCGGCTAAGAAGGATCAGATCTTCCGCAGAGCAGAGGCCCTGAACGCAGTGGCCAGGACGGTGAGAGTCAACACCATGGCCATGATTCCCACCGCTGCCTGTGGCCCCAGTGCCAAGGCCAAGCGACCCACTAGCAGTGTGCCCAGCGGGCCAGCGCCTATGGCTAGCTGGGTTGTCCCCATGACCCTTCCGCGCTTGCTCTCTTCGGCAGTGCTCAAAGGTATGGTGCCTTGCATGATGTGGAACGCGGAGAAGCCCAAGCCATGGAAAAACAGGATGAGGAGCGACAAGTAGTAGAAGCCGGATACGGAGAAAAAGACTATGCTGGCTGCCATGAGCACGGATCCGCCTATGTAGATCCGGCTCTTCATGAAGCGGCCGCCCGCGGTTGCCAGGTACATGGAACCGATGAAAGCACCTATACCTATGAAGGAGCTCAACAGACCTAGGCCTGTGGCGCCCACGCCATAAATGTCTTTGGCAAACACAGGGAACACCTGGCGGAACGGAAACCCCAGCAGGTTCATGAAGAACGTGATCGCCAGCGTAGGGAGGATTACAGGGTGAGTCACAGCGTAACGCAAGCCCTCTACCATGTTCTTCACTATAGGTTCTCCGCGAGTGCTGGATATCCGGCGCTCGCTTCTCAGGGCGAACAAGAAAAACATACCGACGACGTAGAGGACTGTGACGGCAGTGTAGCTACCTTGTGCTCCCAAAGTATCGATGAGCAGCCCACTGGCGAAGGGCCCGAAAACGCTCGCTCCCATCATGAAAGAGGCATCCAGAGCAAGGGCGTTGGTGATACGCTCCGGGCCTATCAGGTCCATGATGAGGGCACGGCGCACCGGCTGCTCCTCAGCGTTGAATACGCCCCGTAAAGGCGCAACGGCATACACCTGCCATAGCTGGATTGAGTCCGATGTCAGCAGCAGGACCATAAGCCCCGCAGTGCCTATATTGCCTATCTGGTTCAACAGAAGCAGCTTCCGCCGGTCAAAACGGTCTGCCAGCGTGCCGGCCACAAGGCTCATGGGCAATATGGGGCCAAAGCGCAGGAACGCTCCCAGGGTTACGTTCCAAACCGAGTCGGTTATATCTAGTATCAGCCAACCCAGCGCCACCATCTCCATCATGTTGCAGAGATAGATGGCCAAATTGGAGAACGCCAGCAGGCGGAAGTTCCTGTTCCTTAGAGACTCGTACCACCGGAGCTGAGCAAGCTTAGGCTCCGGGCTTGACGCAGATTCCCCGGCCACAAGAACTCCCCTCCTCTGGCGCTCCCACTCTGTTTATAATCCAGACACCGCCAACGCGTTGGCGGCTTGAACTTGGCGCGCTACAGAGCAGCCTTTATCTGCTTCTGGAAACCCTCTGCGCCCAACCGCGTCAATCCCTGTGCACCTATGGTTATGAAGTTCGCCCCCAGCTTGATCACCTCGACCAGGCGGGCGATATCGGATGGTGAGTTGCCGCCTATGCCTACCCACTTGCCCGCAGCCCTGATCTTGGGTATCGCCTGGTTCATCACCTTTCGCACTTCCGCCTGGGGAGGGAAACCCATGCTCTGGCTCAGGTCTCCGGCTGCCACGTGCAACAGGTCGATGCCAGGGACCTTAAGGATCTCATCCAGGTTCTTGACGGCTTCCACCTCTTCGATCATAGGCATGACCAGGGTCTGGGAGTTCACCCAGCTGACGGACTGGTCTCTGGTAACACCGATTCCGTAATCGTGAGGGCGGCCTCCGCCGGAACCGCGGTGCCCTTCTGGATGATAGCGGGCGGCCTTGGCTATGGCCTCCGCCTGCTGGCGGGTATTTACGTGAGGAATTATTATGCCCTGCACTCCACGATCCAGGAAGCGCAGCACGGTGGAGTCATCGTGGTTGGGAATCCGGGCAATGGGCGTGATGTTGAACACCTCGGCGGCCCGTACCATGTTTTCTACCTGGTCTACGGACATGGGCCCGTGCTCGCAGTCGATGAACACGAAGTCGAAACCAAGGGCACCAAATAGCTCCACCGTTGACGGGGAGTATTCGTTGACTATGGCTCCAAACACCACCTTACCTTGGGACAGCTTGGCCTTGGTAGTATTGGTTCGCACCGGGCATTCCTCCTGTCTAGAATTCTGTCTCCTGCGACAGACACCCGCGAACAGAGGGCGTTCCTCCGCAGGGCGTCCCTATGATACGCCACTGCCCGTGGTTACGCCATTGATGGCCGATCCCATTCTGGTTGCTTCAGATGGAAGGACAGTCTTCAGATGCAAAAGCCTGCTGAGTTCACCGGAGGAGCGAACGGGATTATTGTTCCGGTCGTGGTGAGCTTCTCGAACCACGGCCAGAGACTCGTCCTTCGACGGAGCTAAGGGTGAGTTGGAGGAAGTCGAGCTTTGCGTACGCGGGCTTACGTAACCAGTACTAGTGATGGTCTACCTCGTCCAACAGCCTTTCCGCCCACTGACGAAGGACCTCGTCCAGGTCTCTGCCGCAATGGGGGCACTCGAAATCTCCCCAACGTAAGCGCGTACCACACTGGCTGCACCTTTGGATCTCCGATAGGTGCATCAGGACCTTCGCTATGTTCTCTTCCGAAGCCATATTATATGGGTGTCGTCAGTAGCGTGTGAGCAAAGCTCCACCTCTATCGCCCGCTGGACTTGGGCAGGCCTGCCACCTCTGCCTCCCTCGCCGCCTGCCTGCCAGGCACGTCCCTGACCTCGGGCCTCTGCGCCTCGCACTTGGGACACCAGACCTGGGCTTTGCTGGAGAGCATCATGTTCTCCTTTTTCACCTCCAGCTTACCTATCTCTGTCCCGCAAACGCCGCATTTCTGGACCACGGTCATTACGTCGCCTGCCATTGCTAACTCCTTATCGTGATCGTGTCATCGCTCAGTGCCCGCGGATCCGGTGCAGGATACCGTCTGCCTGCTCATTCTAGCCGCGCCATTGCCGATGGCAAGAAGTGCACCGGTAAGTATGGGCACTCCTGTACGATATTATGCTTACCACGCCAGTGATAGGCAAGTATAGGGACAGCCCTAGAAACCACCAAATAGCACTCCATACTGCCCCAGCAGCTATCCAAAAGACGGAGGTCATCCCAAAAACCGCCAGGAAGCGCATGGCCCGCCGTCGCCGCAGCACGGCCCCAGGCTCCCAGGGCACATGAACCTCCAGGCTCCGACAGTTGGGACACTCCACCCTGGCGTAGCGCGGCAACGGCTCCATCCAGCTATTATACAGCCACGCTACCGGTAGTTCTTGAATCCAGAAACTGGGCCAGTAGGCTTCAGGGTGGCATGATGCTATACTCCCTGGAGCGCCACCTATGGCAGAACGAATCAACATACGAGTCCCCGCCACCACGGCGAACCTGGGGCCAGGCTTCGATTGCCTGGGCATGGCCCTCGACCTTTGGAACGAGGTCCAGTTCCTGCCCGGCGGAAAGCCCGTGGTCCACGTGGTGGGTGAAGGGGCGCATCAGCTCAGCACGGGCCGCGACAACCTGGTCTACAAGGCGGCGGAACGCTACTTCCAGGCAGCCGGCCTCCCTGTCCCTCTCTTCTCCGTCTCCTGTCAAAACCAGATTCCTCTGGCCAGGGGTCTGGGCAGCAGCTCTGCTGCCATAGTCTCAGGACTTCTGGGCGCCAGCGTCATCTCCGGCAATGCCATTCCCGATCTGGAAACGGTCTGGCATCTGGCTGTGGAGATAGAGGGCCATCCGGATAACGTTACTCCAGCCCTCTTCGGCGGCTGCCAGATAGTGGTGAAGGACCAGGACACGCTGGTGCGGGCTCCGGTGCCTGTGCCCGCAACCCTGTGGGCTGTGCTCTTCATCCCCGAAGCGCCGATGCCTACTGAGAAGGCCAGAGGCATCCTGTCTGCTCAGGTCAGCCGCGAAGATGCTGTGTATAATACTGGGAGGGTGGCGCTCTTGGTGAATGCCTTTGCCACGGGCAGGCTGGAAGACCTGCGTGTCGCCACCCAGGATCGGCTCCACCAGCCGGCCAGGCAGCAGCTCATGCCGGGGATGCGCCTGTTGATGCGCAGCGCCCTGGATGCCGGCGCTCTGGGAGCGTTTCTTTCCGGCGCAGGGCCTACGGTGCTGGCTTTGACCCAAGACAGGGGGATGACCATAGGATATGAGATGGCTGACGTGGCCGACAAGCTGGGACTCCTTGGCCAGGTCAGGATCGTTAAACCCATATCAGGTGGCGCCCAGATATCAGTTGAAGGATAGTCAGTCAAGATGCCCATAGTAGTCCAGAAGTACGGCGGCTCCTCCGTAGCCAACGCGGAGCGCATCAAACACGTGGCCCAGCGCATCGCGCGCACCTGCGATGAGGGAAACCAGGTGGTGGCTGTGGTCTCCGCCATGGGGGACACCACGGATCACCTCATTGACCTGGCCCAGCAAATAACTCCTTCGCCCGAGCCCAGAGAGCTGGACCTCCTCCTGTCCACGGGAGAGATCGTGTCCTGCACCCTGGTGGCCATGGCGCTCCAGGCGTTGGGGTACCAGGCAGTGAGCCTCAGCGGAGGCCAGGCGGGAATACGCACCGACACAGCGCATACTAAAGCCCGCATCACGGGGCTTGACCCCAAGCGCATCCACAAGGAGCTGGAGCACGGGTGTATCGTCATCGTGGCAGGCTTCCAGGGAGTCACAGAGGACTTGGATATCACCACCCTGGGCCGCGGAGCATCGGACCTCACCGCCGTGGCCTTGGCCGCGGGCCTGAAGGCAGACAGGTGCGAGATATACACCGATGTGGAGGGGATCTTCACCGCCGATCCACGGCTGGTTTCCCAGGCGCGCAAGCTGAAGGAGATTGGGTATGAAGAGATGCTGGAGTTGGCCAGCCTGGGTGCCAAGATGCAGCCTCGCTCTATCGAGTTGGCCGCCGTCTACAACGTTCCTGTGCTGGTGAAATCCAGCTTTGTGGAGGCCCCCGGGACACTTATTCACGGAGGAGCTAGCATGGAGGTACGCAACAAGGTCCAGGGCGTCGCCGCCGACCGAGACGTAGCCAAGATCACTGTCCTTGGAGTGCCGGATAGGCCTGGCATAGCCGCCAGCCTGTTCGGCTCCCTGGCGGAAGAGGGTGTCAGCGTCGACACCATTGTCCAGAACGCCAGCGTGGATCGCGTCACCGACGTAACCTTTACCGTCTCGCGCCGGGACTTGAGGCGCGCCATAAAAACAGTCGAGCATGTGGCCAAGAACATCGGCGCGAAGGGGTATGTGAGCGACGATAAGCTGGCTAAGGTTAGCATTGTGGGAACAGGGATGCTGAATGCCCCGGGTGTTGCCGCCACCATGTTCCGCACACTGTACGAGGCAGGCATCAACATCGAGATGATCACCACCTCCGAAATAAGGATCACCTGCATCGTCGCAGAAGACAAGGTGCCTGCGGCGGTTCAGGCGCTCCATGCAGCATTCAAGCTGAACGAAGAGCAGTAACTTCCTTGGAGTCCAGAACCACCCAGCCTGCGGGTGAGCCGTTTCTCTGCCTGGTCATACCTGCGTACAACGAGGAACGGCGCATCTTCGCTACTCTTCAGGAAGCCACCAGCTACCTGGAACGGCAGGACTACTCCTGGAACATCTTGGTGGCTGACGATGGCAGCACCGATGGCACCGCCGCCCTGGTGCAGGAGTTCGCGAGAAAAGAGCCTAGGGTCTTGCTGCGCTCCCTGCCTCACGGAGGCAAGGGCTGGGCGGTGCGCTCGGGTATGCTGGCCACCAAGGCGGCGTACAGGTTCCTCTGTGATGCTGACCTTTCCATGCCCATAGAACTCATCGAGCGGTTCCTTCCTCCAAAGTTGACTGAGTGCAATGTCGCTCTCGGTTCCAGGGAGGTCGTCGGCGCCAGGCGCATCGGGGAGCCACGGCGCAGACACGTGATGGGCCGCCTGTTCAACGCCTTCACCAGGCTCCTGGCTGTCCGTAATGTCAAGGACACCCAGTGTGGCTTCAAGTGTTTCACGGGCTCGGCTGCCGAGATGCTGTTCTCTCGCCAAACGCTAAACGGATTTGGGTTCGATGTTGAGGTTCTGTTCTTGGCCCAGCGCATGAAGCTCCGTTTGGTGGAGGTACCCATTGACTGGTACTATAAGAGCGAAAGCAAGGTTCATCCCCTGCGGGACGGGCTGGCCATGGGCCGCGACATTCTGAAGGTGCGCTGGAATGCCTGGCGAGGCAGGTACGACGGGAAGGCTGGGGCCTTACCAGGCTAGAGACTTAGGTGTAAGGTTGGCGCGTAGATTAGCGCCGGTAATGAGGCTCGAAGCGGTTCGACCTTCGCTCGGAGTTTGCACGGGCTGGTTCTTGATAATAGCGGCCATTTCGGCAAGGGAATGCCGGCGAGAAGACGGGCCATGAAGATTCTGATTGTGACTCCCACATACAACGAGGCGGGGAACATCCCTGTCCTGGTTCAGCACCTTTTTGATCTGAACATCCCTGCTCTGGAACTACTGGTGGTGGACGACAACTCTCCCGACGGGACCGCGGCGGCGGCAGCAGCCCTGGAGAAGCATTACCCAAACCGCATACATGTCTTGTCGAGGCCCAAGAAGGAGGGGCTTGGCCCTGCGTACGTCGCAGGGTTCCAAGAGGCGCTCCGCCTTGGGGCCGACTTCGTCATCCAGATGGACGCCGACCTGTCGCATTCACCGCAGTACGTCCCATCTTTGCTCCAGGCCCTGGACGCCTGCGACGTTGCAGTTGGCTCCAGGTACATTCCCGGAGGTGGCACCAGCGGCAAGTGGGGGCTGCGCCGCCGCCTAATCAGTCGTGGCGGTGACCTGTATGTCCGGTTGGTCATGGGCCTGCGGTTGACGGACACCAAGTCTGGGTTCAAAGGGTTCCGGCGTGGTGTCTTGGAGCAGCTTCCCCTGGAGGCTCTCAGGAGCAAGGGGTTCGTCTTCCAGGCGGAGATGCTGTACCGGTGCCAGCAGATGGGGTTCAGGATACGGGAGGTCCCGTTCGTGTTCCAGGAGCGACGCTCCGGTGGCTCCAAGATGGGTCTGACTATCCTGGCCGAGGCGCTGTGGCGCTGCCTGCAGGTCCGGTTCACGAAGGTGCGCTCCAGAGTAGCCGGCGGAGCCTGAGTTTCATTGGAGGCAGGCCACATTACCATCGCGGACGAAATCAGGCGCTGGTGTCAGAGATAGGCCACCCCAAAGCTTCTGGACAAGTTTTCATACTCCGCCCTTTTCGAACTCTTCATCTAAATTAAATCTCGCATGAGAGCAGTTGTTAACTTATCATGACATTTCAGGCGTAAAATCGTTGTTAAGTATTGAAAGTCGTCACGCCAGGGGGTTGCGCATTCGGAGATATTGCCTTACAATCGCTCTCCCCTGGAGTTAGGAAGGTAGATATGACCCTGTATCAAGCAGAATACCGTTCGCGAATACGGAGAGAGAAGACTAAAGAGGCCATTACCATGGCCATGGAGAACCGCTGGGAAGAAGCGGTGGCCGTCAATCGCTCCATTGTCGAGATGTTTCCCGATGATGTTGAGGCTCACAACCGTCTGGGGAAAGCCCTATCTGAGCTGGGACGGTACGAAGAGGCCCGCGCGGCCTTTGCCAGGACATTGGACTTCTCCCCCAGTAACGCCATCGCCAAGAAAAACCTGGAACGGCTGAGCCTGCTGGCGAAAGAACAACAGCCCACCAGGAGAGGGCAGAAACTTCTCCCTGAGCAGTTCCTGGAAGAGAGCGGGAAATCTGGCACCTGCTCCCTGGCTGGCCTGGCCAGTAGACAGGTGCTGGCCAAAGTGGCCGCTGGAGACTTGGTGATCCTCCGCATCGCTGACCACAAGCTGGTGGTTGAAAGCACTGGGGGCGATTGCCTGGGGCAGATCCCCCCACGCCTCGCCGCCAGGCTCATCAGGCTCATGCAGGGCGGAAACAGGTATGAGGCAGCAGTGGCCCGCATGAGCGGAAGCGAAGTCAAAGTTATTATTCGAGAGGTATATCAGGATCCCAGCCAGGCCAGGGTAACTTCCTTCCCATCCCGCGGTGAGCAGTCTCGCCTGTATGCCCAGGGTACCATCCTGGAGTCGGACCTGTTGGAGCAGGAGGACGAGAACGTGGAAAGTGCGCCGTCATACGAGTGGGGTGAAAGTGGAGAAGGGGAAGAGGAGGCGTTTGTCAGGCCGGGCTTCTCTGAAGAGCGCTCGATGGACGACGAAGAAGAAGAGGAGTCGTAACGCGCCTTCCTGCGGCGTGGTTTCCGCAGCCACTGCGCTGGGTTCGATCTCCGTTGGTCGGCAATAAAAGGCAATGACTTTATCTTTGATCTTAATCACGGCCTCCAGCGAAAGGGGCGCTCTACGTTACCGCAATTCCCTGGAGAGCCGGGGCGCTCAGGTACGCTTGGCTTTGTCTCACCAGGTCGGCACGTCCGCGTACTCCATGGAGGGAGTCTCCGGCCTCCTGCTGTCTGGGGGAGAGGATGTGGACCCCGCACTCTATGGCGAGTCTCCTGACCCTGGGGCTGGGGTGAAGTCCAACCGGCCGAGGGACGATATGGAACTGGCGTTGCTGCGCGCCGCCCTAGAGCATGACCTGCCGGTGCTTGGCATATGCCGCGGTATGCAACTTATGAACGTAGCCTTTGGTGGCAAACTCATTCAAGACCTGCCCAACCATAGAGCAGCGGACATAGAAGGCAAGGAGCAGAGCGCCTATCACCAGGTCTTTCTCTCTCCGGGTGCCAAGCTGTCGGCTATCCTGGGCGCCGGAGGGTTCCTTAAGGTCAATTCCAGGCACCACCAGGGGCTTAAGGATATGCACAAGTCGCCACTCCTCTTGTCCTCCGCTTACTCCCTGGGCGACGGCTTGGTAGAAGGCCTGGAGAGCCCGGCCCACGATTGGGTTATAGGCATTCAGTGCCACCCAGAGCGAGAGGAAGAGGTGCCCAAGGCCTTTGGGAGGCTGTTCCAGGCATTTGTGGAGCGCGCCCAGATGGCAGCTACCTGCCGCGCCGCTTTGGCATCCTCTTAACCTGGCGGATTTCCGCTCATCGCCGCCAATTGTTGTAAATATCCCCCGTATCTGGTAGAATTATGTCCAATAAACTCTACCGGTTGAGTTCATTTGCGTTTTCTAGGTAGATTGAGGCCTCTGGAGGAGCGATGACTACAGGTACAATTCGCCCAATACGTATCGAAGAGGAGATGCGTGGTGCCTACCTGGACTACGCCATGAGCGTCATCGTCTCTCGGGCACTACCGGACGTGCGGGACGGCTTGAAGCCGGTCCAAAGGCGCATCCTCTACGCCATGGAGGAGCTGTCCATGGGGCCAGGCTCCGCGTACAAGAAGAGCGCCCGCCTAGTAGGAGAGGTGCTGGGCAAGTACCACCCCCACGGCGACTCATCGGTGTACGACGCCATGGTGCGCATGGCCCAGGACTTCACCATGCGCTACCCTCTCATAGATGGCCAGGGCAACTTTGGAAGCATAGACGATGACCCGCCGGCGGCCATGCGTTATACCGAGGCCCGCATGGCTCCCATCGCTCAGGAAATGCTGGTGGACATAGACAGGGACACGGTGGACTTCACTCCCAACTTCGATGGTTCCCTTTCTGAGCCCACTGTCCTCCCCGCCCGCCTTCCCAACCTCCTGGTGAACGGTTCCTCCGGCATTGCTGTAGGAATGACTACTAGCATTCCGCCCCATAACCTCACTGAGGTATGTGACGCTCTCATATACCTCGTCGACCACCCAGACGCCAGCACCGCCGATCTGATGCAGTTTGTGCAGGGGCCAGATTTCCCCACTGGCGCCATTATCCTGGGACGGGAAGGCATTAGCGAAGCCTATGAGACTGGGCGTGGGCGGGTGGTGGTGCGAGCCAGGGTGGAGACTGAGGAGGTTCGCCGTGGAGGAAGATGGCAACTGGTCGTCACGGAGATTCCGTACCAGGTAAACAAAGCAGCCCTGGTGGAGAGGATCGCCCGGCTGGCCAAGGATAAAAAGATAGACGGCATCTCCGAGATACGAGACGAGTCTGATCGTCACGGACTTCGGGTGGTCGTGGAGCTACGCCGTGATGCCCAGGTCGAGCGTGTAAAGAACAACCTGTTCAAACACACGGCCTTGCAGTCTACCTTCTACATTAATGTGCTGGCCCTGGTGCGCAACCAGCCCCGTACTCTGCCACTCCGGGTCCTGCTGCAACACTTCATTGACTACCGAGTGGAGGTCATTCGCCGCAAAGCTGAGTACGACATAAGGAAGGCACAGGCCCGCCTGCACATCCTGGCAGGGCTCAGGATCGCCATTAACTTCCTGGACGAGGTGATACAGCTTATCCGGAATGCTCCTGATGCCGATGCTGCTCGCCAGGGACTCATGGTACGGTTTGGTCTGGACGAGGAACAGGCAAAGGCCATCCTGGACATGCAGCTCCGACGCCTGGCTGCTCTGGAGCGCCAGCAGATAGAAGCGGAGTTCCAGGAACTCACGGAGACCGTGGCAAACCTTCAGGCATTGCTGGCAGACCAGAGACGCATCCTGGATGTGGTAATTGAAGAGACGCAGAAGCTGAAAGAGAAGTACGGCGACGACCGGCGCACCGAAGTGGTGGATGAATCGCCCACAGACTTTACCAAGGAGCAACTCATCCCTCACCAGGAGATAGTGATCACCCTGAGCCAGCGGGGGTACATCAAGTGCACCCCAACCACCACGTACCGGCTTCAGCACCGCGGCGGCAAGGGTGTACGAGGGCAGACCACCAGGGAAGGCGACGGCCTTCTGCACATCCTGGTGGCGGACAATCACGACCTCCTGCTCTTTTTCACCAATCGCGGCAGAGTATATGGCCTCAAGGCGTACGAGCTTCTCTCGGACATCTCCCGCGCCACCCGTGGCGTGCCCTTGATAAGCGTGCTGCCGCTGAAGCCGGAGGAGTACATTCAGACCCTGCTGGCCATACCATCTCTCCAGGTGAACAAAGACCTTGTCTTTGCTACCCGCACAGGAGAGGCAAAACGCATGACACTGGCGAGCCTCACCCACCTCCGGACCAACGGCCTCAACGCCATGGACATGGAGCCTGATGATGAGTTGGTGTCTGTACGGCTGGTGGAGGAACAGGATGAGGTCATCATGGTGAGCGAACAAGGCTTCTCCATACGGTTTCCTGTATCCCAGCTACCCAGGCGCTCCCGGGCGGCTGGTGGCGTTAAGGGTATGAAAGTCAAAGACAAGGAAAATGGGGCCGATGACAGGGTAGTGGGCATGGACGTGGTCACTTCCGATGGCCAGTTGCTGGTCATCAGCAAACGGGGCCGGGGCAAGCCTACCTCCCTGGACAACTATCGACTCCAGAGACGGGGCGGGCGCGGGTTGAAGACGTTCCGGATCACCTCGGAAAGCGGCAGCGTGGCCGCCGCCCAGGTGGTGCGAGAGGGACAGGAGATCATCATAGTCTCGGAGCGTGCCCATGTGACTCGCACCAGCCTGAGCGAGCTGAGGGAGTTGAGCCGGCGCACTCAAGGTGTCTGGATAGTCCATCAGCTTCCCGAGGGCGACCAGGTGGTTTCTATTGCCTCTTTGGACTCCAAGGGCAGAACACCCAGGGACGATGGCCCTTCCGTGGAAGAAGTAGAAGAACAAGTTGATAGTCCAATAGCGGATGCCCTTGAAGAAGAGATTTCCACCAATGGCCACAAAGATGGCGCTGAAGAGGAACTCTAACTGGCACAGCCGCTCTAAGGTCTGCTGAGAAAAGAATCGCCCCCGACCTACCCATGATCGGGGGCGATTCTTGTTAGCGCTTGGTCGAAACGGTGGTAGCTACACGCGTATGCACGCTACCAGGTGGCCGTCGCCCACATCGCGCAACTCCGGAATCTGCTGCCTGCATTCCTCTATGGCTATTGGGCACCTGGTGTGGAATACACAGCCGGAGGGTGGGTGCAGGGGGCTGGGCACATCGCCCGTCAGGATGATGCGCTCTCGCTGAGCTTCCACCACAGGGTCCGGAATGGGCACTGCCGATAGCAGGGCCTTGGTGTATGGGTGCAGCGGGTTCTCATAGAGTTCTCCGCGCTCAGCCACTTCGACTATGTGGCCCAGGTACATGACCGCTATGCGGTCGCTGATATGCCGCACCACCGCCAAGTCGTGGGCGATGAAGAGATAGGTAAGGTTGAACTGCTCCTGGAGGTCCTCCAGCAAGTTGATCACCTGTG
>ORJL010477802.1_pt1 | contig 56944 bp, 42 predicted proteins | sample 1779941 | NCBI WGS metagenome assembly ORJL01 (sample SAMEA104232317, study PRJEB22302) | groundwater metagenome | biome: forest; feature: aquifer; material: groundwater | place: USA | collected 2011-08-07 | depth 5.8 m | reverse complement strand
GAGGGACACGAGGCCATGACGATCGAGTGGCGCCAAACCACGCCGGAAAGCTACTCGACGCTGGTGGGCGAGCGCATCCCGCCCACGAACGCTCAGGGGTCTTTCGACCTGGCGCTTCTCTGCGTGCTGGGCGGCCGGAATGCCGCATCCCTCCAACGCGCCGGGGTCCTCTCCCCGGGCCGTGCTCCACGCGCGCGGGGCGGACCGATCCCCCCCATCTTTTCCTTGACCTGCCTCTCCGCCCAGCCGTAGAGTTCGCCGCAGAATGAATCCGAGGTGGTCCGGCCGTCGGCAGTGACCTGGGACACCGTGTCCCCGAGACCTCCGGCGCGCTGGAGAGGCTTCGTCCATCGTGTACCGACCCCCTCCGACCGGCATCGCATCGCTCCGCCGGCCATGGACTGAGGCCCTCGGGGGCGCCAGACCACCTTCGGCGGTCCTTATCCGGTGTGGCTCGGCAGGTCCGACGCGTCCCGGACGCGACTTCCGGGCGGAAACCCGCTCGCCGGAGGGGCTTGGTCGGCGCTCTCCGGCGGCTATCCGGCGCGCCGGAGGGGTTCGGTATGCTGTTCCGGGCCACGACCCCTGCCGCACGTGGGCGGCGGTGGCACGATCGTCCTGAGGGTCCCGTTCCCAAGGAGAGGTAGCATGCGAAAGTACCGCGCCAATGCGGCCAGCCCCACCCGGGTGGACTACGGCTGGGAGCTGAGCGAAGGACTGTTGGGGTTCGACGAGACGACCGCGATGTCCCCGCTCATCCTGACGGTGACCGACGACCTGTTCGCGTCCTTCCTCGCGCGCCTCGGCAAGCGCAAGGACCAGGTCACCACGCGCGCGAAGCTCCGGGTCGCCGAGTACTACGCGGAGCTCGACGTGCGCGGCCTGCATGCGGCGCTCAAGAAAGCGGATGGGATGCGCGTCGGCCCGCTCACCGAGTCGATTTTCGAGAAGGGCCTGCTCGAGCCGGTCGTGGCGCCATCGGGCGCGCGCCAGCTCAAGCCGCTCCAGGACATCCTCGGCAAGCTGAAGGAGAGCAAGAACGCGGCGCTCGCGGACATCAAGAAGGAATACGTCCCGAAGCTCGAGGCCGTCGCCGACAAGTTGGCGGCGGCGATCGTCGGGCGGGATGGCGCGGCGAACGGGTACGCGGACCTCTTCCGCAAGGAGCGCGCGCTGCGCGACGAGCACCTGATCACCGTGGACAAGATCATCGGCCTCGTGCGCGCAGCCTTCCCCAACGACCGCGCCCGGCAGGACGCGGTCTTCCCCGAGTTCGTGGACGAGGACGAACCGGAGGAGCCGGAACCCAAGTCCTGACCGGTGAAATCCCATGTCGATCTCCCGCGCGCGCAAGATCCTCGTGATGGTCGAGCGGCTTCTCATCTATGAAGAGGAAGCCGAAGCCGCCCTGCCGCTGCTCGAGACGGCCGCGAAGCTCGAGCCGACCGGGCGCACGCTGGCCTGGCTCGCCTTGTGCCGGCAGAAGCAGCGGCGCCAGGAGGCGCGCGCGCTCGTCGATGCTCGCGCCGCGGCCGCGCTGGCCCCCGAGGACCCCGTGGTACAGAGCGCCCTCGGCTGCGCCCTGACGCTGAACTGGCAGCCGGGCGAGGCGTGCGCGGCCTTCGCTCGCTCGCTCGCGATCGATCCGACGAACGCCGCCGTCTGGTTCAATCGCGGCGTCACGCGCATCGGGGCATCGCAGTTTGCCGAAGCCGTCGGCGACCTCCTGCGCGCGATGGCGCTGGCCGGCAGCGGCTATTCGCCCCTGCGCCATTCGTTGATCCACTGGGAAGTCCTGACCGCCGATGACGGCCTGGCCCGCTTGCCGAAGATGGCGTCGGCCGCGGCCCCCGCCGACGCCCCGGCCTTCGCGGTCCTGTGCGCCATCTCCGGGATCGTGGCCGACGATGCCTTCGTCGCGCCCGCACGGGGCCGGTTTCCCGCGCCCTTCGAGGAGGCGGGCTGGGTCTTGGCCTACGCGCGACGCCGCCAACGTTCCCACCTGAGAGGCACCCGTCTGCTCGACCGTCTGGTGGCGCGCAACCCGCAGGACAGCGTCTTCCGCTGGGCGCGCGCGCAATCCCTGACCGTGCCGGGCTTCGCCGATCCGCGCGTGCGCGAAGACCTCGATTTCCTGGTCGAACGGCATCCCCGCAGCCCCGCCATCCGCGAGGAGCGTGCGACGGCGTGGAGCCGCGCCTTGCAACCGGATCGTGCGCTCTCCGAATTGGAGGCCTGGCGCGAACTCGAGCCCGACACCATGGAGCCGCTCGCGTTCAGCGCCGCCGTGCTCGAGCGGATGGAACGCATGGAGGAGGCGATCGAGTTTCGCAGTCGCCTCGTCGAACTGTACGCGCCGGACGGCATCGAGCGATCGAGCGAATACTCGGACCTGAAACGGGCGGTGCCCATGCTCGGTGCGCGGGCCGAATGCCTCGAGCGGTTGGGCCGGTTCGACCAGGCCGAGGCCGACCTGGCGCGCGCGATCCGGTGCTACGACGCGAAGAGCCGGGCCGCCGGCGCCGGCCGGGGTTTCAGTTGGGCGCGGGTGGAGCACGCGCGATTCCTCGTCCGCCGCGAACGCTTCCGGGAGGCCCTGGCGGAAATCGAGGAGTGTATCGAGTCCGACCCGAGCATCGCGGGCCTCTACACCGATCGGGCCGACTGCCGGGAGCGCCTGGGGGACGCCGCGGGCGCCGAAGCCGATCGCAAGCGGGCGCAGGGGGGATGAGGCGCAAGCCCGCGCTCGCCGATCCGGGGCGTCGCGCGGGCCCGAACGGGGACCGGTACTCAGCTCGTATGAGGCGGCGCTCATGTCCGATGATGCGGCAGAGCTGGTGCGGTTGGGCGCGCGTTTGATGCGGGAGTCCGCGTTCGAGGACGCCGCGCGCGTGCTGGAATGGGCGGTCGAGGCTGCGCCCGAGCCCGAGCCGCTGGCGCTGCTGGCGCTCTGTCACCTTCGTTGCGGGCGCGGCGACCTGGCGCTCGAGTGTGCGCGATCGGCGGTCGCGGGCGACGAGACGAACCTGACGGCGCAGGACGCGTTGGGCCTGGCAGCCACGGATCAATGGCACGAAGCCGAGGCTTTGGCGGCCTTCGACCGCTGCATCCAGGACGACCCGACGAGTGCCGAATCGTTCTTCCATCGCGGCATGGCGCACTTTCACTTCGGCCGATTCACCGAGGCCGCGGCGGATGTCGTCCGCTCGCTGGTCGTCCAGGACCGGAGCGTGATCGGCAGATTGCAGCGCAGCCTGGCGCGTTCCCATCGCCAGGGCGCGGCGACCGTCGTGGCGCAACTCCCGCGATTTCGTCGGGAAGCGCGGGGGGAGCGGGAGCAGGAGGCCCTCGATGTGCTCGCCGTCTCGCTCGCGGCGATCGAGGACGACACGCGGATCGCGAACGCGGGCGCCGTGCGCCTTCGCGTGCACGGTCCCTTGCGCTGGGCGGCGGCGGCCCTGCGTTGGATGGCGTGGCGCGAACGCGGAGAAGGCCGGCGCGGCCTGCGTCTGCTCGATACCGCGGTGACGGCGAATTCCGGCGATTCCGCCTTGCGCTGGGCGCGCGCGATGACGCTCCGGTCGGAGGCGACCGATCCTCGGTCGAGCGGGGACCTGGCGTTCCTGGCGCGGCGTCACCGTCGCGCGGTGGAGGTCGCGCACGATTGGGTGGAATCGCTGATCGCTCGCGGTTCGCTCGAGACCGCGGAGGCGGAGAATCTCGTCTACCTGGAGCAGCAGCCGATCGATGGCCGTCAACTCCATTTCCGTGCGGCGATCCTCGAACGCCTGGGTCGGCCTGCGGAGGAACTCGAGGTGTGGAACGAGTTGGTCGCTCACGGGACGGGCGACTCCGACGTCGTCGCTGCGGAAGCCGCGCCCGCGGGCGTGGAGGAGGACGAGGACGACGAACTCGCGCAACTGGGGGAGCTGGAGCGACGGGATTTCAGGCGCGACCTGTTCCTCGGACGCGCCGAGTGCCTGGGCCGCCTGGGGGACGACGAAGCGGCGATGCAGGACTTCGGCCGTGCGTTCGAGATCCAGGAGGAGATCTTTGCGGCGCCGGCGAACCGATGCGAGATCGACGTCGCGCGATTGCGTCGGGCGCACTATTGGGCTGCGCGGGCACGCTTGCGGGAGGCGCTCGCGGATCTCGACGAGTGCGTGAGGAGATGCCCGGGGTCGGCAAACCTATGGGATCGCCGGGCCGAGATCAAGGACGCGATGAAAGACACGCAGGGCGCGGAGGCGGACCGGAGAGAAGCGCGGCGCCTTCGGGAGCGCGGGGAGAACCGGGGCGAATGAGCTCGGACGCGCTCGACGACACGGCCATGGACGCAGGCGGAAATCGACGCGACTCGAGTCGCGATCGGGAACTTTTCGTCCCCGTGGGCGTGCGGGAAGCGCGTCACTCCCGAAGTCGATCGTCCGGCGCGCGAACGCTCCCAAGGTCCGTGGGGAGGGCCGCGGCTCGGGCGCGGGAACTATTCCAAACTCAGGGAAAGGGTCACCTGGACGGTCATCTCGAAGATCCCTGAGTTGTTCTCCTCCAATCGAAGCGGCGTCACCGCGGAAGCCCTGGGCGTGAACTCCTCCAGGCCGTGAATGGGCCCAACCTTCAGCCCCGCGCCGTCGGCGATCTTCTTGGCCCGCGAACGCGCGTCCGCGATCGCGGCTTCCAGCGCCATTTGGTGCAGTCCCGCCGAGTCGGATACTTGGAATCGCACTGGACCCACCGTCTCATCCGACGAGTCGGCCCCGGCGCTGATCGCGGTGTCGATGATCTCTGCGGTGCGCCGGCTCAGCTCTTCGAGCTCGATCTGGTCCACGTGCGGGAGCCGGAATCCGATGAAGCTCGTACAGATCACTTGCCTGGGCTTCGAGTAGGAGAAAGCCAGGTTTCCTTCGGACAGGGCGATCTCAGGCGGCAAGACCTTGCGCAATCTGAGGAGGATCGCCGTCACCTTTCCTCGTTGTGCTTTTTGCGCTTCCTGCGCGCTCTGCTCGAAGGAACTGACACGAAACGAGAAGAGCTCGACGTCCGGGCGCACCTGAACCGTGGCCCACCCTCGGACCGTGAGGATCTTGGCGTCGTCCCGATTCTGTGCCGACACCGCGGGGGCGAAGGCGAGAAGAACGAGGAGGATGAGCAAGCGCATGGGAGCCTCTCGAAAGGGAAAGAGGTGAATCAATCGGGCGGGCGCCCTTGGGGCCGCGCCGGCCCAGGCGATTACCGAGCGCGCCCTGGGAGCCCGGCCTGTGACCCTGGCTGAGCGAATCACACATCGAGCAGTCCCCGAGTCCACGCCTGCTCGTCGGGGTACGGGTCCATCCCGGGAAAGAGGGACTTCACGACGACGCTCCACACTCTGGCCGGATCGAGCCGTGACCGGGTGCCGCGCGCGAACCGTCGGGAACGTCTCTTACTGTACCGCCCCCGAACCTCCCTGGCAATCGGGCGAAGCGCGGGCGAAGCGCGGGGGGTGCATGACCGCAACTGCGGGGCGGCGCATCGCGCTTGCGGATCGCTCGGGTAGACCTGGGAGGTTGGGGCCTGGGCCGAAGCGCCCAGGCCTACCCGACCCCAGTTGCGGCAGTTGCGGCTGCGAACTTGACAGTGCGCGGGAGTTCTGGCAAATTCAGAACTTGTCCCAGGGTGATCGGCTTCGGAAGTCGCTGCCGATCGCCGACGATATCCTGCCAACAGGTGGGCAATGAGCCCGACTTCCGGCACGACAACGTCAGTCCAGGTAGCGGGTTCTCCGATCACACTCACCTCGGCTGCGCTCGTTGCGCCCGAAGCCCTGGCCGCGTTTTACGCACGGATGTACCCCGCCCGTGGGGAGTGGCTGGCCAGGAACTGGCGGTGGCACTATCAGGTGACCGGGGCCCTGGATCCCGCCCCGTTGTTGCTGGTCCACAAGGACAGAGTGATCGGTCACGCCGGGAGAATACCGATTTCGGTGGCCCTGGACCGGCACCGCTACTCCGCGGCTTGGTTCGTGGATTTCGCACTTCTGCCCGAGGTTCGGCGCATGGGGCTGGGCACGATCCTGACCCAGGCTTGGATGGAACTCTCGGATGTCCACTTCGCGTTCTGCAATGAGCAGTCCATGGGGGTCTTCCGCAAGCTCGGTTGGGGGGAGTCGTGCGAAACCCGCCATCATTACATGTTGATCCGCCCATTCGAACACCCGAAACTCGCCTCCCACCTTCCCCGTGCGATTCGCGCCGGACTCACGCGCGCGGTCGATGCCATATTCCGGAGGGTCTATTCCCGGGGAAGGTGCGGTGCGCACATCTTGAACATGATCCCATTATCGGGTAGGTCGCTGGAGGCGCTGCGGGAAGCTCCCCCGTCGAGCGGCGTGTTGCGCAACATGGAATTCATGGATTGGCGCCTGCGTCAATCGCCGGACTTCGCGAAGTACTTCGAATGCCGAGTGGATGAGGCATTGGCCATCGTCAAGACCGTTGAGCGCGGACCCAAACGCTACGTGGATGTGCTCTGGATGAGCGGCAGGGATGCCCCCTCGCTTCAGCGCCTTCTTCGATCCCTGGCGATCTGGGCCTTGGATCGCGGATTCTCGCTGGTCCGTTTCCTCACGCCGGATCGCGCGTGGTCAGAGCGATTAGCCAACTCTCTCCACACGGTAGTCCGGCGAATCCGCTTCGCGTACTCCGCGAGGAATCGAGAACTTCAACAGCGTCTTGCCGGCGTGACTTGGGGGTGGCAGGGCTGGGACAGCGATGTCGAGGAGTTTCAGTAGGTGGAAGAAGGCGGTGCGCGAGCGGGAGGCCAACGGGCTCAGCGAGGTTCCTTCCGCAGCTTCGCGAGGACCGCCGCGAATTCTGGACGTGCGCGGAATCGCGCGAGCCCGCCCTCACGCCGGAGCCGATCCTCGTCGCAGAATCCCCGGGAGATCGCTTCTTTCAGGCGGAACGCCACGATGTCCCATTTCTCTTCGGCAGCGCCGACCAGGGCCAATCCGAAACGCGGGCGCCAATGCGCCGGATCGATCACCTTGGCGCGCTCGAACGCATCGCCCGCGCGCACTGGATCGCTCGCGAGCAGGGCCTTGTCGCCCGCGTCACTCAGTCGATCCGCCAGACGAGGCAGGATTTCGATCGCGACTTTCTGAACGCCCGAATCCAGGCGCTCGAACCATGCCGTATCCCCCCCCTCTACGATCGCCTTCCGAATCGACTCGACCTCGTCGATTCGGGACATGAGCGTGACCCGCTCGACATCCGGCAGCGCAAAGTCCAGCCTGAGTCCCTCCAGCCATCGCAAGGCGCGTCGCATGTAAAGATCGCGGTTGTCCGGCTCAAGGCGGATCGCCCTGGTCAAGCAGGCGATCGAACCCTTCAAGTCCTTGAGTTTTGCGTATGCTTTCGACAGCGCCACCAAGGGCTTCACCCGGGTTGGGGAAAGGCGCCAGGCCGCCTTCAGCCGCTCGGCGGCCTCTTTGTACTTGCCTTGGGAGTAGCCCAGCAATCCGTAGAGGTAGTTGACCTCCGGGTCGTGCTCATCGATCTCCAGTCCGACGCGCAAGTGCTCCTCGGCGGGGAGATCGAGCTTGAGGTCCACCAGCGTCTCTGCGACGGACAGGAAGGTACTCCAATCGATGGAGGCACATTCGCGCGGATCGAGCCGGCCACGTTGGCGCGCCTCCGTGTAAAACTCGCGGGGATCATGATCCGGAGAGTGTCTCGCGTAGAATCGCAAGAGCTTCGCCAGCACTCGCGGATCATCGGGCGCCAGGTTCGACGCAACTGCGTAGTCGCGACTCGCCCCCGCGAGGTCACCGAGTTTGGTGAGTAGTGAGGCGCGATGGAGGTAGGCGTGAACGCGAGACGTCACCGCCGAGGACTGGCTGCACGCCACGGCGTGATCGCAGTAGTCTTGCGCCAGCGGGAAGTTTCCCTGTGCCGCCGCGAATTGCCCACACTCCGCCAGGACCGGCGCTTCCTCGCGCGAGTGACCGATTGCGTTCCACGCGGCCGCGTAGGCCTTTTCGAACTGACCGGAATCCCGGTACCACCAGCTCAGTTGGACCCAGTCCCAGAATCGGCCTTCACCATAGGCCAAGCTGGCTTCCATGGCGGCGACCGCAGACGCCCGTTCCGCGGCCGAGTTTCTGGCTCCGTGGGCGAGTGCGGTCAGGCGAAACGCCTCCGAGGTCTTCATTCCCGGGCGACTCGGTCCGGAGAGTATCTCGAGCGTGCGATCCGGGTCGCCCGCGATCACGGCCTTCCGAGCCAACGCCAAATCGTGCCATGGGTCGGGCCCGGGGCGGGCCAAGAGCGCATCGAGAGCCTCGATCGCACGAGCCTTGGCGGTGCTATCATCGAATCTCCACGCGCCGGCATACTGGGCCTCTGCGTCCCCCGGCGCGATCGCGATCCACCGTTCGATGACTTGGGGGAGCCCATCGGTGCTCTGGGTTCTCATCATCAATTCGACCTTCGTGCGCCACGCCAGAGGCTGCTCCGGATCCAGCGCGATCGCGCGCTCCACCTTCGCCAGCGCCCTCTCGAATCGCCCGAAGGCGACCCGAGATGCCGCCAGCGCTTCGTCGATCGAGGCGTTCGGCTTCACGTCGATCCGCACATTGTGGGTCTCTTCGCGCGCCTGGCGCAGCAGGTCCATCGCCTCGCGCTGCCGGTTCGCTTCCGCGATCCTGGCCAGCAGCAGAGCCGCCACCGCGATCGCCGCCACTGCGCCGGAAAACACCGCCTTCCGATGCCGCCGCCCCCCGCGCCACGCGCGCTCCACCAAAGACATCCGCCGCGCCTGCACGGGCTCCCCGGCCACGAAGCGCCGCAGGTCGTCGGCGAACAGCCGCATGGTCTGGTACCGGTGCTTCGCATCCTTCGCCGTCGCCTTCAGAATGAGCGTCTCCAGGTCCAGCGGGATGTCGGGCCGGTGCCGGCGCGGCGACCTGGGATCGCGAAAAAGCACCTGGTGGAAGATGTGCCCGTCCTTCTCGTCGAAGATCGGCTTCCCCGTCGCCAATTCATACAGCGTCGCTCCCAGCGAGTACACGTCCGTGCGCCGGTCCACCTCGTCCCGCAGCCCGTTCGCCTGTTCCGGACTCATGTAGCGGGGAGTTCCCATCACCTGGTTCGACTGCGTGATCGTCGCTGCAGAAGCGTCCCGCGCCAGCCCGAAGTCCGTCACCAACAAGCGGTCGTCGGCCGTCACCAGGAGGTTCCCCGGCTTGACGTCCCGGTGGACGATCCCGGCGTCGTGCGCCGCACCCAGCCCCTCCGCGGCCTGCAGGATCAACCGCGCGGCACGTTCGTAGGTCACATCCGGCCGGCCGACCAGCTGAATCAGGCTCGCCCCGGAGACGTACTCCATCGCGAAATAGGGCAGCCCATCCACCTCGCCGAAGTCGTACACCCGCACCACATTCTCGTGGTTCAATTTCGCCGCCGCGAGCGCCTCCCGTTTGAGCCGCTCGAACGCCTCCGGGTCCAGGTCCCGACCGGCCAGGACCTTCAGCGCCACTCGTCGATTCAGCTTCAGCTGCACCGCTTCATACACGATCCCCATCCCACCCCGGCCGAGCTCGCCGAGGATGGTGTATTCGCCCACGACCGTTTTCGCGACCGCTACCGCGCCTTCCGCCTTGCGGAAGTGCGGATCCACCGCCGTCTCCGCCCCGGTGCCCACCGCGCCAAGGACCGCCGCCGGGTGCTTCACGCCCTCGGCCGGCCCAGGCAGCGGACCCTCCGACACCGCCCGTCCATCCGGGAACATCGGAGCCGCCGATTTCGCCGAAGGTTCTGAGGGCGCGCTGCCGCAAGTCGGCACACCGCCGTCTCGCTGTCGCGCCTCGCGAATCAACACCAACAGCCCGGCGCTCTGGTAGGGACTGAGAACCCCGATCCGCTGGGCGATCTCAGGGAATCCGAGGAATTCCCCCCGCCCCTGGGCAGCCTGCTGTTCCTGCCAACAGCGGCTGACCTCGGCGTCGGAAAGCAGGCCGTAATCGATCGCGAACTGCGCGAAGAGGATGTCCTGTGGGGTCGGCATGTCGGGCTGAGCATTTCAGGTCGTGGAGTGGGTGATGCCGATGGCGCGCCGCGACAATTCCCGGGACTGAATTGTTTATCCGGTTGCTTGCCAAGGGGTCGCGACCCCCGCGCCAGTAGCGCATCGGGCGTCAACCGGATAGGCATGGATGGAACCAAGGCCCCGGTCGCGAGTCGTGCTCGTGCTCGAAAGCGCCCTCGGGATCGGAATCGGCATCGCGATCGTGGTCGTATCGCTTCGTGGGTGCTCCGTCGAGAACGAGAACGATTACGAGGACGATAACGAGGCCGAGTACGAGCACGAGCACGAGCACGAGCACGAGGACGCCCGCGCGTCGGACAGCACTGGTCCGACAACCGGCCAACGCTGCTTGGCAAGCAACCGGATAGGCATGATTGAAACGATCGTCCGAGTCCGATTCGACCGCCTTGCGCGCGCACGCCAGCGCCTCCTCGCCGCGCTCGCATTTCAGGTGGCAAAGCGACTGCAGCGCGAAGGTCTCGGCCGAAGCGGCGAGCTCCGCGGCCCAGCCGAGCACTTTGCCGGCTTCCTCGAAGGCGCAGTGGGCGTCGATCAGCCTTTCGGCGAGGTCGAACATCTCCTCCGGATCCAGGGTCATGGCGGCGGGACTCCATGGTCCCTCCGTTCCGCACCCGCTTTCCCTTGGACGAGATCGCGCGTCTGGCCCCGCAGATGGTCGGCGCCGTCGAGGCGCTCGCCTCCGACAACCCGGTTCTGGTGAAACTCGGCGGGGAGATCGCCGCCATCGACACGGCGCTCTCGGCGCTTTCGCGCCCTGGCGGCGTCCCGATCCGCACCGCCGACAAGGACCGCGACAGGCTCGTGCGCGCCCTCGCGAAGGGCATCGATGCCGTCACCGACCGCATCGACGTGCCGGAGAAACAGGCGGCCGCCATCCGCGTGCTGGAGGCGCTCTTCAAGGACGGCTACGGCTTTATCAATGAGGCGTACGGGGCCGAGTCGACCAAGATCGCGGGGCTGCTGACGGCTGCCGGCGCGCCCGCCGTCAAGGCCGACCTCGCCACGATCGGCCAGACCGACTGCGTCGCCGCCGTGGCCGCCTATCAGCACGCCTTCCTCGAGGCGGAGAAGGGACGCGGCGCCGTCGCCGACGCGAGCCCGGAAGTCACCCGGGAACGGCACCGACTGGCCGACGCTTTCCATCTCAAGCTCGACGTGTATGTCGCCCTGGCCGGGGACATGTACCAGGGCGAAGCAAAGGTCAAGGAGCGCGAAGGGCTTCTCAAGCCCCTGGTGGACGCGACGGGTCGGGAGCGCGCGCGGGAGGAGCCGAAGGGCGGCGCCAAGCCTCCCGACGCCCCGCCCAAGAGCGCGTAGGGCTTCGTCGCCGGCGGCAGGCGCAGGTTCGGTCGGGCGATCGCCTTCGGGGATTCCAGTCCGAGAGGTCGAGTCGAGCGGTGGCACGAGAGCGACCCATTCGCGTGTTCGTCATCTGGGACGAACAGCACGAACCCGTCCGCCTGCCGCTCGAGGCGCTCGCCAGGCGTCCGCCGAAAGGGATGGAGATCGTCGTCCCGGGGCTCCTCTCCCACCCGGGCGACTATCTCCACGACGTTCTGGTCCCGGGCATCCGGGACGCGGACCGGGTCGTCCTGTTTGATTCCGGCTCGGAGCGCCGGTCCCTCGACTTCCGGGTCGGCCTGGCCCTGGGGTTCCAGAAGCCGATCGCGGTCGTGATCTACGCGGAGGGAGGCGTGCCCCCCGCGTCCGGCAAGCGCTGGGGAGTGCTTTCCCACTTGCTGAAACGAAACATGGCCATCACATCATCCGACCTCGAGCAGATCCGGGGCGGGCTTCTCAACGATAAGTTCTGGCAAGGTGTTTCATTATCCGCGCCTGTGGGACGTGGAGGAACGGTGGTCCTGGCCCCCGACAGCGGGGGCACGGACGCTCTCATCGAGGAACTGGGCGCGCTGCACAAGGACTGGGAAGTCCTCGGCCACAAAGAGCATCCGAGTCCATTCATCGAACACGCCATGGCGGCTGAACGTGTGATCTGGATCCTGCCGCCCCTGGCGAAGAGCCTTCGGCTCAGCCACTTCACCTGCGCCATGGCGGCGGGCGCGTACTACGCGTCCGCGTTGCAGCGCGGCACCGCCCGCCCCGATCTGGTCGTCCTGCGGTCCTCCACAGCGGAACCCATTCCAGACGTTCAGCGTTTCGAGCGGCCCTTCTCCGACTTGAGTGAATTCGGCCGGGCCGTGCGGGCCACGCAATCTTCCGGGTCCGAGGAACAGTGCGTTCTGGAGCGCGTGGAGATCCGGGATTTCAAGTGCATCGAGCACCTGGTTCTGGACTTTTCCCGGCCTTCATCTCTTGCGGGACACTGGGCGTGCGTCGCAGGTCTGAACGGCGCGGGCAAGACGGCCATCCTCCAGGCGATCGCCATGGTCCTGCTGGGTCCGAAGCGGGTTGCGGAACTGGGCCGCGAGCGCATCCGGGGAATGCGCCGGAGAGTCGGCGAAAAGCAACTCGACTCCGAACTGCGCGCCGTGGTGCGGGAAGGAGCACGATCCACGGAACTCTATCTGCCCCTGGGCGAGGATGGAGTGGACGAAAAGAAGCTCTACCGTCATCCCCAACAGACATTCATGGCCCGGCTCTGGGAGGAGGGCATCCGCCCGCCTCTGCTGGGGTATGGCGCCTCGCGCAATCTGTCCGACTATCAGGACCGGCGGCATACGGCGTTGAGCGTCGAGGTGCAGCAGGTCATGACGCTCTATGACCCGCTGAGCCAGGTCGTCGCCGCCGAGATCCTGGTGGAGAAATCGAGCGCGCCGTTCTTGGTGTTGCTCAGGGAAGTGGTGGCGGCGGTATTTCCCCCTACCGACGAGTCCGGCGGAATCGAAGTGGTTCAGGAGGGCGGCGCCCTCCGCTTGAAGTGGGCGGGAGTTCCTCCCGTCCGCGCCTTCGAGCTGCCGGACGGATACCGCTCCACGTTGGCCTGGCTCGCCGATCTCTGTCGCGCTGCGCTCGCGGCGGCGTCGCCGCCGCGGGCCATGCGAGACCTGGCCGCCATCGACGAGATCGACCTTCACCTCCACGCGTCTCTTCAGCGGACCATCGTGTCCCGGCTGCGAGAGGCCTTCCCGAACGTCCAGTTCGTCGTCACCACCCATTCGCCGTTCGTCCTGACCAGCTTCGATCGCAGCGAGCTGCACGTGCTTGACCGGTCCATGAACGGCGGCGTGAGACCGATGGACCGCGACATCTTCGGGTTCACACCCGATCAGGTCTACCGGTGGTTGATGGGCACGCCGGCGCACAGCCCGGTCCTGGAACAGAAGCTGCAGGAAGGAACGGACCCGAATCTCGCCTCCTACCTCCTGCAATCCGAGACGCGCAGCGCGGAGGAAGCCCACGAGAAGCTGGCCGAGAAGCGAAAGATCCTGGAGCAGTTGCAGCAACGCAAACACAAGAGATGAGAGCTCGCACCCGCCCGCCCGTTCCCCTGCCCACGCTGGTCTCCGGAAAGGGGGCGAAGCAGGCGGCATCCCACCTGAGGAAAAAGCAGGCGGATCCGGACGCGAAGCTCGAGTTCCCCGGGCACTGGAATGACGCCGACGTGCGCGGCGCCCTCTACGCCATGCACGGGCGCGTGTGCGCGTACTGTGAGCACGACCTCCCGCGCAACGACCGGGGAGACGTGGAGCATTTCCGGCCCAAGTCGGTGTACTGGTGGATCGCCTACGCCTTCGAGAACTATCTCCTCAGCTGCAGCGTGTGCAACCGGAACCTCAAGGGCGATCGCTTTCCACTCGCACCGGGAGCTGCGCCGGTCGGCTACGCGAATCGGGACCAACTCCCCGGAGAGCCGCGAGTCCTGCTGGACCCGGTCTCGGATCCCGTCGAGACGTGGCTGCGCGTGGACTACCAGGACGACCTGAACCTGTGTCCCTTCCGCGCCACCGCGGCCGCTCCCGTCGGCGGCGAGCTTGGGCGACGGGTGCGCGAAACCGTGCTGTTCTATCGCCTCAACCTGGAACCCCTGCTGGTCCAGGAACGCGTCAAGACCGTCACGAAGGCCACCGAACTGCTCCCCCGCGCATTGAACGGAGACGCGGCCGCGTCCGAACAGGTGGCACGAATGGCGAGTCGGTACGAACCGCACAGTCTTGGAGTCAAGGGTCTGCTGGCCGACCTCGCGCCCCAATTGCTCCCGCAGCCCGAACAGGAGCTCCGCTGGCTGATCCAGGCGTTTCTCGAGGAATTGCGCTTCGTCCGTGATCTGCTGAAGCGGTATCCGCAGGACGCGAAGATCAAGAAGCTCAGGAAGGAGATTCTCTGGGCGTTGGCCGTTCTGTGGCAATACCCGCCGGCCGGCTCCGCCCAGTCGGTAGAGCAGTTGATCCAGCAGGACGGCTGGAAGAGAGCGGTCGAGACGTACAAGAAGAAGCTGAACTAGACTCCCTGGCGCGGGCCCCACGCGCGGACGCCACGGCGCTCCCGCGCTGACGCCGGCGGACACGGCGACAGGCTTGGCGGACGCGACGGTCGGGAGCGCGCGCAGCCGAAGGGCGGCGCCAAGTGCCCGCCCAAGAGCGCACCGGGCATCGTCGTCGATGGCTTGGGGCCGTCCATCCGGTTGAACGCCATTCCCGGGGACGCCAGATTCGCGTCGATCCTGATCGACGAAGCGGAGTGACCGCCCTTCCCCGCTTCCATGCGCTTCGGCGGCGCTGCGCGGACGGGCAAACCCGCGTCCATCCGGATGTACGCGGACACGGCCTGACTCGAAACCGATTTCAACCGCAGCGAAGACGAGACGGGCGGTGCTCAGGCCGCTTCCATCCGGATGGACGGGGCAAGGGCCGCCGCCGAGGTCGGTTTCATCCGGAGGGACGGGGCAAAGGTCGCCGCTGAGGTCGGTTTCGTGCGGAGGGACGGGGCAAGGGCCGCCGCCGAGGTCGGTTTCATCCGGATGGACGCCAAGAAGGGCGCCGCCGAAGTCGGTTTCATCCGGAGGGACGGGGCAAAGGTTGCCGCCGAGGTCGATTTCATCAGGATGGACGGGACGACACGAAGGTCTACGCGCTGTCGGGGCGCACGGGCGCCCGCATCTTCACCAGCGTCGCCTGCTTCCGGGGCGCCTCTCGCCCGCTTCCTCGACACCCACGCCGCCGCCGAGGCGGCGTGCGGCGACATCGCCCGCGCGGCCCAGCTCCAGCAAGAGGCCGTCGGCCTCCTCCCGGCCGGGGACCAGTGGAAGGAGGATCGCGCAGCGTTCCAGCAGCGACTTCAGAAGTACCTTGGGAAGTAGCCGGATCCGACGTGCACGCAGCAGCAGCCACACGAGACCCGGCGTTGACTCCTCGCTCACTCAATTGATACCCTGCTAACGGCGTCGTGAGCCCTCTTCCTCCTCTCCTGCGGACGCAACTCCCATGACCGAAACCAACACCCTCACCTCCTCCCCCTACGCGCTCGGCGCTCCCATCGATCTGCCGGACCTCCTCGCCCTTCCACCGGACGGACGCAACTACGCTCGCGATTCCCGGGGGAGGCTGACCCTCATGAGTCCCGACGACGGACGCACGCACGGGTTTTCCCTCGCCGTACTCACGAGTCGGCTGGGCCGATCGGTACGCCCGCCTCATTTCGTGGCCCAAGAATGCGCCATTGCATTCGACCGGATCTACGATCTGCGCGGGAACCTACTGCGCGCCTCCTTCCTCGGACCCAGGGCCATCCTTCCGGACGTGGCGTGCTTCTCCCGGCGCCCCGAGTTCGTGACGGGGCCGCATCGGCTGACGTTCTTTGCGCCACGCCACCTCGCGCTCATCGTCGAGATCCTCTCGCCAGGGACCTGGCGCTCCGACCTTGGCATCGGGAACGCGGACGACGTGGATCGCATGAAGACCTACCTCGCATCGCCCGCGCGGGAATATTGGCTCCTCAACCCCGCCGTGGACGAGCCGGACTGTCCCGTGCCGATCCGGGGCGGCCGCTTCCTCGCGCGCGCGGCGGGCGCGAAACGCTGGCAAGAAATTCCCATCCCCGGCGGCATCGTGCACTCCCGCGCGATCCCCGAGCTGACGTTCGACCCGGCCGACTTCTGGAACGAGTGCGGGATCTAGGCGCCGCGGGCGCCCCCGGTGCCGGAGGAACGCCCCGACGCTCGGTTTTCCGGCCCTAGGTCCGGCGCCGCCAACCGCCCGTCCGCGCGCCTCTCGCCCGCTTCCTCGACACCCCCGTCGCTGCCGAGGCCGCGTGCGGCGACATCGCCCGCGCGGCCCAGAGGCCGTCGGCATCCTCCCGGCCGGGGACAAGTGGAACGGCGATCGCACACCGTTCCAGCAGCGACTTCAGAAGTACCTTGGGAAGTAGCCGGATCCGACGTGCACGCATCAGCAGCCACACGGGATCCAGCGTTGACTCGTCGCTCTGCAAAGTGATATCCTCCCGACGGCGTCGCCGATCCTCCTCCTCCTCTCCTGCGGCCCCGACTCCCATGACCGAAACCAACACCCCCACCTCCTCCCCCTACGCCCTCGGCGCTCCCATCGACCTGCCGGACCTCCTCGCCCTTCCCCCGGACGGACGCAACTACGCCCGCGATTCCCAGGGGAAGTTGACCCTAATGAGCCCCGACGACTTTCGCACGCACCGGTTCGCCCTGATCACGCTCGCGAGAAGGCTGGGACGGTCGGTCCCTGCCGCCGTCTGCGTCGCACAGGAGTGCGCCATTGCATTCGACCGCATCTACAACCTGCGCGGGAACCTGCTGCGCGCCTCCTTCCTCGGACCCAGAGCCATCGCACCGGACGTGGCGTGCTTCTCCCAGCGTCCCGAGTTCGTGACCGGACCGCATCGGCTGACGTTCGCCGCGCCCCGCCATCTCGCCCTCATCGTCGAGATCCTGTCGCCGGGGACTTGGCGCTCGGACCTGGGCATCGGGAACGCGGACGACGTGGATCGCATGCGGACCTATCTCGAATCGCCCGCGCAGGAGTATTGGCTCCTCAACCCGGACGTGGACGAGCCGGACTGTCCCGTGCCGATCCGACGCGGCCGCTTCCTCGCGCGCGCGGCGGGCGCGACCGGCTGGGAAGAGATCCGCGCTCCCGGCGGCATCGTGCACTCCCGCGCGATCCCGGAGCTGACGTTCGATCCGGCCGACTTCTGGAACGAGTGCGGAATGTAGGCGCGTCGAAATCCTTCGCGCTCTCCCATCCGAACCGCCCGCCTCCCCCGCCGACGCCCGCGCGCCTCTCGCCCGCTTCCTCGATACCCACGCCGCCGCCGAGGCGGCGTGCGGCGACATCGCCCGCGCGGCTCACCTCCAGGAAGAGGCGATCGGCCTGCTCCCGGCAGGGTCCGTCGGGTCGCGCGGTGCATCCATCGGGTCCCCTCAGCGCTTCCGCTCCAGCAGCTTCGCGAATCGCGGGTCGTCCCGCAGCACCGCGAGATCCGGGTCCGCGCGCATCTGCTCCAGGTCGGAGAAGCCGAGCTCGAGCGCCTGCTCCAGCCGGGCCATCGCTGCGTCTTTCCGGCGCGCTTGCTCTGCCGCGGGCGCCCCCGCGGCGAGCAGCGACTCCCCGCAGGCGGCGTTGTACTGCAGCGCGGACAGGTTCACGCGCAGGTTGGGATCGCCCGGAAGTCCCGCCGTCTCCGCCTCGATCAGCGCGATCGCCTTCTCCGTGTGGGCGAGGAAGCCCGCGGAATCCCCGCCCTCCGCTGACGCCTGGGCCGCGCGCATCGCTTCGATCCAGCCGCCCGCGGACTCCGCCAGCCGTCGGCGCACGCGCTCGATATGCGCGCCGATCTCCGCCGCGCGCCCCGGCTCTACGCGCTGGGCCGTCTCCAGCCCGGCGAGCGCCTTCTCATACAACCCCATCGCCTCGTAGAGCAGGCCCAGGGGAAGGTGCGCCGACCGGCAGCCCCGGCCGACGGCCGATTCCAGATCGGCGTGCGCCTTGCGGTAGCTTTCCGTGGGATTGCTCCCACCGACCTGCTCCAAGCGTCCGAGCGCGAGCCACGCCTGGCCCCGCTCCGCGAGCGGGTGCGGGTCGCCGGGAGACAGCTCGATCGCCCGCCCGTAGTCCGTGATCGCCAGCAAGACAAACGGACGCGGGTCGCGCCCGGCCTTCGCCTCCGCTTCTTCCCGCTGGCGCGCGAGGTGCGCCCGGTTCAGCACCGCCGTGCCTGAGCGGTCGTCCCGCGCCACCGCCTCGTCCTGGTCGGCTTGCGCCGCGTCGAACAGCGCCGTCGGGTCGCGGCCCAGCTCCGCCTCGATCTCGGCCAGCCTCGCCCACAGCGTGCCCCGGTCGCACCGGGCCTGCGCGCTCTCCGGTTCCCGCCGCAGCGCCTCGTCCAGGTCGGCGACCGCCGCCCGCAGCCGCTGCTGGCGCGCCTCGACCGTACCGCCCGCGACCGCCGCCGCCGCGCGCGCCCGCACGAGCAGCGCCCCCACGAATCCGGGCGCCGCGCGCAGCGCGTCGTCGCACGCCGACTGCGCCCGCGCGACCAGCGCGGAGGCGTCTTCCCCGCGCGCCTGCACCGCTTCCGCCAGGTCCAGGCAGACCCCGGCGACGTTGCAGTACCCGCGACCGTCCGCGCCCGCGAGCCGGACCGCGGCTTCGGCATCTTCGAGCGCCCGTCGGAACGCCGCCGTCGGGTCGGCCCCCCGCGCGCGCTCCACCTGGGCGCGCAGGGCCGAGGCTTGCACGCGCGCGACCAGGGCGATGCGCAGCGCCGGCTCACGGCGCAGCGCCTCCCCGAAATCCTCTCCCGCGCGTTCCAGCGCCGCTGCCGGGTCGCGCCCCGCCGCGTGGTCCTGCACCGCGAGCGCCAGGTGCGACATGCCCCGGTGCACGCGCGACTCCAGGTCCTCCGGCCACTGCTCGAGCCCTTCGCCGAACGCGGCCACCGCCTCTTCGAACTGCTCGAGGAAATAGCGCGCCATCCCCTCGACGCGCCGCGCGCGCGGCGCGGCCACCGCATCGAGGTCGCGCGCGGCCGCGCCCCACGACTCGCGGCCCCCCGAGTACAGTGCCGCGACCGCCTCGCCCGTGCGCCGCGCGACCTCGTCCGCTCCGCCGGCCTCCCGGGCGCGGGCCAGGTCGTCTAGCCCGGCCGCGCGCAGGCGCCCCTGCTCCGGCGACTCCGGCGGCAAGGACTCGAATGCCGCACGGTCCCCCGTCAGCACCCGGCCCGGCAGCCCCCGCGCCCGCGCGTAGGTCTCGATGCGATCGAGGCCGCGCAGAAGCCAGGGCAGGACGTGGTCGGCGGCGCGGCGACAGCCTTCGTCGAAGTCGCCCGCGGCCGCCGCGTCCTCCCCCAGCAATCGCCGCACGCGGCCGCGCAGGGAGTACGCGGGCCCCCAGGCCGCATCGTCGCGCACTAGCTCGTCGATCAGCTCGAGCGGCTGACGGGCGAGCGCGGCCCGCGCCGCGGCGGGCATCGCCGTGGACATCACGGTGCTTTCGAATTGCTCCACCTGGGCGGCCACCTTGCCCCGCAGCGCCTCGACCACCGCGCGCGCCGCCGCCGCCTCCCGCTCGCGCGTCTCGCGCCGCCCCCGCTCGACCGCGAGCCAGATCGACGCTCCGCCGAGCAGCACCGCCATCACGCCGAGCGGAAGCACCACCCGCTTGCGCCGCGCCACCCAACGCAGCGCCGACTCCCCGCGCGAGGGCGGCCGCGCCTGCACCGGCTCCCCGCGCAGCCAACGGCGCAGCTCCTCCCCGAACGCGGCCGCGGTGCCGTAGCGGCGAGCCTGGTCGCGCTCGAGCGCCTTGAGACAGACCGCTTCGAGCTCGCGCGGCGCGAGCGGATTGCGCTTCCGCGGCGCCGGGCGGTCGTCGTCCTGCAGGAGCTTCGCCACCACCTCCATCGCGCTCGCCCCTTCGATCGGCAGCGAGCCCGTCAGGATCTCGTAGAGCATCACCCCGAGCGAGTAGACGTCGGTCGCGGGCCCCAGCTTCTCCCGCTCTCCCGCGGCCTGCTCGGGGCTCATGTACGAAGGAGTTCCCAGCATCTGCCCCGACGCGGTCAGCCCGGCGCCGTCTTCTCCCGCATCCACCCGTCGCGCCAGCCCGAAGTCCATCACGAAGGGACTGCCCGCACCGTCGAGAAGAACGTTGGCGGGCTTGAGATCGCGATGGACGATGCCGCGCCCGTGGGCGTACGCGACCGCCTCGGCCACCGTCGCGAGCTTCTCCGCCTCCTCGCGCAGGCGGTCGAGCCCGCGCCGGTCTCCCGCGCGCTTGAGATCCCGCGTCTCCTCCAGCCAGGAGCCGAACGTGCAGCCGTCGACGTAGTCCATGGTGAGGAAGTGCTTGTTCCCCACCTGGCCGACGTCGTGCACGGCGACGATGTTCGGGGGGCGCAGGCCGCCCGCGAGCCGGGCCTCGCGCGCGAAGCGCTCCAGCGACGCCGCGTCATCCTCGTCGTAGCGGATCTGCTTGAGCGCGACCATGCGGCGCATTTCCGTGTCCCATGCCTTCCAGACGACCCCCATCCCGCCCGCGCCGAGCCGGTCGAGCAGGCGGTATCGGCCGAACGGCGTGCCATCACCCGCGAGCGGCGAGGCCTTTCCCGAAGCCGTCGGCTCGGAGCGGCGCAGTGGGCGAAGGGTCGCATCCTCCGGCCCCCGCCCACCGGCGGCGCTGCGGACCGTGGTCGCGTCCGCGGACCCCGGCGACCCGCCTTGCGGGACCCGCGCGATCGTGCGCGCGCTCTCGTCGGACGGCCCGCTAACGTGCGTGGGAGCGCCGGGCGCAGGATCCGCCTGCGTCCGGTCCGGGTCGGAGGCGGAGCCCGGTCGGCTCGGAGGGGCCGCGTGGGTGCGATCCGGGTCTTCGGGTCGGGTCATGGTCCGAGGGATGCGGGACGGAGGGAATCAGGGCCACGAGAGGTCCAGGATACCAGGAGGCGAAGCCGGGTCCAAGACTTGCGGATCGACCCGTGGACGTGAGGCGGTGCGATGGATTCCGCGAGGCCGAACCGGGCGGTCATCGTCGAGGCTCCCACTGCGACTCCGGCTTCGCCGGGTCCGTCTCCGCGGTCAGTGCCCGCTCGAGGTAGATCGCCCCCGCGAGCGGGTTGTGATAGTAGGCCGCAGTTTCGACGAAGCCGAGCGACCGGTAGAGCGCGACCGCGGCGCTCATTGTTTCGATGCTGTCGAGGCGCATCCGGGCGTAGCCCAGCGCCTGCGCCTCTGCGAGGATGCGTTCGGCCAGACTTCGTCCCAGCCCGCGGCCGCGGAACTCGGGGCGGACGTACATCCGCTTCATCTCGCAGGTGCCTTCGCCGAGCGAGCGCAGAGCGACGCAGCCCGCGGCGCGATCGCCCGCGAGGGCGAGAATCAGCCGCCCCCCGGGAGGCCCATAGGCGCCGGGAAGTCCCGCCCGCTCGCCTTCGAACCCCTGGAAATGCAGGTCGACTCGGATCTCGTCGGCATACTCGCGGAACAGCGCCCGCACGTCGTCGAGATCGGCAGGGACGGAGGCGAGGCGCACGGTGAACATGCCGGTAGCCTACTCTGCGGGCAGGGCGCACGCCAACAGGTCTTGGACGGCTGGACGGCTTTCGCGGACCGGGCCGCCTCGCGGTCCGGGATCCACCCGACATGCGACGGTCGAGGGCGCGCCGCGGCGACGGGTCCTACGCCCGTGAGAGGATTCGGTCATGTCTGGTCATGTCAATCGCTCTTTCCTCCCCGCCCCGCGGCGTGCTACGCTGCCTCGAACGAACGCCCGGGGACGGGATCTCGACCAGGGAGGGAGCATGGCGATCCCACCGCCGATCGGGCGCCTCGCGGCGGCCGCATGCCTGGCCGTGCTCGGATCGATCGCCGAGGCGCAGACCCCGGTGCGGCTCGACCTGCGCGAAGGCGCCGCCCGCGGCTACCTGATCGATTACGTCGATGGCTGGTGGATCCTGGAACGCGGGACCGAGCGACAGAAGGTGGAGGAAGCCGACGTGCTGGGCGTCGCCTTTCTCGACGGGCGGCTGGGCGACCCGGCGCCGGCGGAGACCGAGGGCTGGGCTCGCGCCGACCTGCCTCCGGTGCCGGCCGAAGCCCGCGCGCGCGTCGCGGTCGGCCGGCGCGGGACGACCACCCTCGACGCGAACGACCCGTACACCTCCTTCGTCGAGCGGGAGCGCCCGCCGGCGGGCCGACACCTGCGACTGGAGTCCGGAACGGCGCTGCGCTTTTCCGCCGGATTCGCCGGGTACGACTTCGGCCACTTCATCGACCTGGGCGAGGTCCCGTTCGAAGAGGTGCGCGTCGACGAAACCGGGCTGCGCCTGCCGGTGCCCGCCGACACCTACGCCCTCTTCGCCTGGTGGACCGACGCGCGGCCGATGTATCTCCAACCCCGCGCGGACGTGATCGCCGGCCACGTCTACCTCGTGCGCTCGTTCGAAGAATGGTGGGACGGCGTCCTCAAGCTGCGGGTCGCGAAGATCGACCCGGACGGCGTGACCTTCGACTGGGAAGTCCTCGCAGAATACGACCTGGCGGCGATGCGCGCACGCCACGTGTTCGAGACCCGACGCGCGTTGATGCCGGGCAAGCGTCTCAGCTGCCGGCTGTACTGGCGCGCGTCGTACCGCGACTACCCCAAGGCCACGGTCAACTTCGCCCTCGGCACCCGCGACGCGGTGCACTTCGCCAAGAACGACTGGTCGCTCGAACTCTCTGGGACCCGCCCGATGTTCGTGGTCCATATGGTCACCGACGATCGGAGCGGGCTCGTGGACCTGGGGGAGCGGCCGCTCGAAGACGCCGGCATCGGCGAGGCGCGCAAGTCGCCCCTGCGGCCGGAAGCTCCGGTCGTCCCGGGGCACGTGTACGCCGTCCACACGCAGGACCGGGAGAGCGACTACTGGACCCGGTTCCGCGTCCTCGAATTCACCCCGGGCGGGACTGTGCGGCTCGAGTGGGAGGTCTTTCCGGATCGGCGCAACGAGGAAAACGCCGAACGGTATCGCGAGTACCACCGCAAGCAGATGGAGGCCTTCGATCGCGCCGCCGAGCTGTTCCAGGGCAAGGACCCCCGCCGGAAGCGATGATTCCCGACCCATGAGAGGAGAAACCATGTCCCGCCGCACTCCCCGCACCCTGCGCCTGTCCGTCCTGGCGGTCGTCGCCCTGGCCGCCTGCACGATCCTCCCGTTGCCGCGCGCGGCCTGCGCCGATCCGGTGGGGGGCGGCCCGGCCGACGCCGCCGGGCTCGACCAGGCGGCGATCGATGAGGCGATCCGCAAGGGCGCGGAGTGGCTCAAGAACGGCTTCCAGCCGGGCGACAACAGTCCGACCACCGAATTGGTGCTGCTCACGCTGCTGCACGCGGGCGGATCGCTGAGCGACCCGGCGGTCAGCGGCGCGCTGGAGTACGTGAAGAAGCTCGACGTGACCAAACTCACTTTCCGCGAGAAGGTCTACCGCGTCTCGCTCGCGGCGATGTGCCTCGAGCACGTGAACCGCGACGCCTTCGTGGACCGGCTCGCGACCTTCGCCAAGTTCCTGGTGTGCAACCAGTGCGTGAATGGGCAGTGGGCCTACGGAGAGAACATCCAGGGCAGCGAGGTGCCGGGCGGCGGCGGGGGCGCGACGATCGAAACCGGCGGGGCGGGCGAGCCGGGGGGGCCCACCCCGCCCAAGAACGACAAGCGCGGCCAGACCCGCGCCGAGCGCCAGGTCCCGGTAAAGTGCGACAAGCCGATCGGCCCGCCCATCGGCGACCATTCCAACACGCAGTTTGCGCTGCTCGGCTTGCGCGCCTGCGCCGCGGCCGGCGTGGTCATGCCCAAGGAGACCTGGACCAAGGCCCAGCGCATCCTCGAGCAGGGTCAGAAGTCGGACGGCGGCTGGAGCTACACCTACCCGAGCCCGCTCGACGCCAAAGGGAACAAGACGGTCGACGCGGGGGCGAGCTACGGCAGCATGAGCTGCTCGGGGGTGTGCGGATTGATCATCTGCCGGTTCTACCTGGGGGACAAGAGCTGGAAGGGCAATCCGGCGATCCAGAGCGGGATCGATTGGCTGGGCTCGAACTTCACCGTCACCGAGAATGCCAAGATGGCGCAGAATCCGGCGCCCAACATCAAGGGCGGCGGCGCGGCCTGGCATTACTACTATCTCTACGCCCTCGAGCGCGTGGGGATGATCGCCGGAGTCGACAAGCTCGGCGGGCGCTTCTGGTACAAGAACGGCGCCAAGTTCCTGCTCAAGCAGCAGCAGGCGAACGGCTCGTGGTCCTCGGAACTCGGGGACAACACCGTCGCGGACACCTGCTTCGCCATTCTGTTCCTCAAGAAGGCGACCAAGCCGCTGACGATCCAGTCGGGGAAGTAGATCGGAGCGGCCGTGGCTGCAGCGCTCTGCCGGGATCCTCGGACAGGGTCGCCGGGCCCGACGATTTGCCGTACGGGGCTACACGATGGTGCATCGCCAAGACCGTAGCGCTCCGCCCGCTCGCCGGTCGCGCGTTCGAGGTCCGTCACGCGCCCCGTGATCACGCGCACCGTCGCTTCGTAGTCACGGGTCGGAGTCGCCGTTACGACGAAATCTCACGATGGTGGCCCACGCCTGTGCTGCCGCCGGCAGCAGCTCAGGGCCGGTCCGTCTGCTCCAGCGCGGCCGCCAATTTCCCCTTCGCGAAGGGATGGGTCTCGGCGGCGAGCCGTTTCCGCACGTCGTCATGATCGGCCGGTCCCAGCATGGGAGTCACCGCCCCGGCGGCAAAACCCCGCACGACCGGATCGGGATCGTCCAGCCGCGCCATCAGGTCGGCGCGCGCAGTCGTGTCCCCGAGCCGGCCGAGCGCCCAGATCGCGTGCAGGCGGACGGTGCGCGCGGGATCGGCGAGCTTCGCCCGCAGGGCGTCCACCGCCTTGAGCTTCTCGAGCCCGAACTGCGCGGCGAACCGCACCGGGGCGGTCGGCGCCGCGAGCGCGCGCAGGAGGGCTTCGCGCGCGGCGTCCCCGCCGATCCCCGCGAGCGTGACCGCGGCTTCCACCCGGTGGCGCTCCAGCGACTGCGATTCCAGCAGCGCCACCACCGCGGGGACGGTCGATTCCTGCTTGAGCCCGCCGAGGGCGCGCAGCGCGCCCAGGCGCGCGTCTTTGTCGTCGAGCAGCTTCGCGATCGCGGGCGCGGCTTCCACCGCGCCGACCTGGCCGAGCACCTCCGCCGCATTGCGCCGCACGTTGGCGTGCTCCGAACCGAGGCACGGGATCAGCCGGTCGATCGTTTTCCGGCGCAGCGCCGCGTTCTCCGGCTTGGCCAGGCCCCCCAGCACCGTCTGGATCCCGCGCGCCACCAGGCCGTCCGCGGTGTCCAGCTTCGCCGGCACCAGCAGGTCGAGCGCCTTCTCTCCCGCCGCGATCAGGCGATTGCGCGCGGCCGGGACCTTCTCCGCGTTCGAACCGACCTCCCACAGGCAGGCTTCCTTCCATAGCGCCTCGAGGTCCTCGTCGGCCCGTACGGGCCCGAGCAGGACGAAGCCGAGGAGCAGGGGCCAGAGCCGCCTCATTGCTTCTTCTCCTCGGCGGGCCTCTCCGTCCAATCCAGCCCCACCCCGACCGCGCTCTTGGTCCAGATCGAATCGTCCTTGCCGCCGCTCGTGTAGTGGTCCGTGCCGCCGAGATCGAGCATGAGGCCGAGACCGATCGTCCCGCGCGACTCGAAGCTCCAGCCTTGGACTTCCGTCCGCCCCGAGTAGGCGTCGTTGCCCGCGCGGTCGACCAGGATGCCGATGCCGTTGGCGTTGGCCCCTCCCTGCGTCATCCCGCTGCCCTGGTAGTAGTCGTCCCCCGCCAGGTCCCAGAGGATGCCCACGGCCCAGTCGTGGCCGCAGCCCTGCGCGACTCCGTAGTTGCAACTGTATGCGTCGTTTCCCGCGCGATCGAAGAGGATCGCTGAAGAAAGGTGGATTCCCGAGCCTTGTCCGTATTGGTAGAGCACGTACTTGTCGTGTCCGGCCGAATCGACGAGTATGCCCAGCGAGAACCAGTAGGAAGCCCCCTGGGCGAAGACCTCCGCGGCGTAGACGTCGTTGCCGGCGTGGTCGGCGAGGATGCCGATCCCGCCCGAGGCGTTGGCTCCGCGCAGTCCGAAGCCGAATCCCTGGGAGAGCGACTGGTAGTTCTCGGGAAGGAGCGGGGCGTGGCGGTACTTGCCGCCGGCGTAGTAGACGTCGTCGCCCGTCAGGTCGGAGAGCACGCCGAGCCCGCGGATGCCGCCGAACGCCTGCACGAAGCGCGCGCCGCGATACATGTCCTGTCCGGCCAGATCGAAGAGCATTCCGACTCCGAAGAAGCCCGAGCCCTGGGAGCACTGGTTCGCCTCGTAGCGGTCATCGCCCGCGACGTCGAGCAGGAGGGAGGCGCCGTACGCGGCGCTGCCCTGGACGAAATCGCCGCCGGCGTAGCGGTCGTTTCCCGCGAGGTCGACGAGCAAGGCGACCGCGTGAAGCCCGGCGCAGGCCCCGCGGTAGACGTCGTCCCCCGCGAGGTCGGCGACGGCGGTGCAGGAGGCGGCGTAGGCGTCGTCGCCGCCGCCGTCCAGGACCACCTGGGCGGAGTGCGCGTCCGGTCCCGGACCGCCGAGTGCGACGGTGACCCCTTCGACGTTCCATGACTGCGATTTCCAGGCGGCCGGGTCGAGCCGGGCCGCGTCCGCAAGCACACGGGCGGCCGCGTCGGCGAGCACCACGCCCGCGGCGAGGAGGAACCGCAGTTCGATCTTGCCGGCGGCCGCGAGGATCGGCGTCATGTCCCAATCTTCCTCGGACTCGTCGGTGTAGATCTTCTCGCCGCGCTGCCGGAGGAGCTCCCATTCGGCGTCGTTCAGCGCCACGAAGGCGCGGGTCCGCAGAGCCTCGGCGTCGCGCCGGGCGCGGATCAGCACGGCAAGCAGGGCCGCGGCCTCGGGCGGCGCGCCCGGGAGCTCGACGGACGTCTCCGCGGCCGGAGCCTCGGCTGCGGGGGGCGCGCAATCCAGCCAGGGAAAAGCCGCGCGGGCGGAGGCGGCGGGATCGCCGGCGAATTCGCGCTCGGCGCGCTCGGCCCGGCCGCTGAGCATGAGCGGATGATCGAGCGTCTCGTCGACGCAGCGCAACCGCCACGCATCGGAGATCGGCCGCTTGTCCCACCCGAGGTCGGCGGGGGAGAGATTGACGCAGGCGAGCGCCTCTTCGAGCTTGCGCAGGGTGAGCTCGTCGAAGGTGCCCGACGTCGGCTGGGCCCAGGCGGGCACGGCGAAGAGGCCGGCGGCGACGAAAGCGACGGCGGTAAGGCGCATGCTGGGATCCTATGCCGAGCGCGGTTCCGGGTCAACGAAGCGCTTGCAAAACAATTACCTGAACAAGTCCCGTGCCCATGCCCTTGCCCTTCGTGCGAATGTGAGGGCAAGGGCAGGGGCAAGGGCAAGGACGAGGAACAAATCGTCCAGATGATTCTCTTGCAGGCCCCAAGCGTGACGAAGTGTGGCATCCTCGATCGAGGCTTCGAGCTGCTGCGCGGGCCGCGGCGGTCGTGCCCCCTTGACTCCGGCCGGTGCGAAAGTCATGATCCCGCCTTTGGAGGTCGCACGATGATGTCCCGCTTCTCTGCGCTCGCTGCCGCCGTCGCGCTCGCGTTCGCGGCATTCGGCGCGCCTCGCGCCGCCTCGGCCGCGCCGCCCGAGGTCAAGAAGTCCGCGCGGGGCATGACGTACACGATGCGGCTCCCGGCCGGGTACGACAAGGCGAAGGGGGCGGTCCTCGTCGTCGCGTTCCACGGCCAGGGCGGCAACCACTCCAACTTCTTCCAGGCGGTCGAGGGGATGCCGGCGTTCCGCCATGCGATCCTCGCCGCGCCGGACGCCCCCGCGGGAGCGGCCTGGCAGGAGCCGGACCTCGGCGTGGCGGCGGACCTCGCGGCCGAGCTGCAACGCGAGTGGCGGCCGCTCCGGACGATTGCGTTCGGATTCTCACGCGGGGCGTACTTTGCGTTCGGCCTCGGTCTCCGCCACCCCGACCGCTTCCAGGCGGCCGTCCCGCACTCGGGCGGGCTCACCTTCCTTCCGCCGACCGACGACGCTGCGAAGCGCCAGGCGTTCTACGTGATCCACGGCGACGCGGACGGGGTCGTGCTGGTGTCGCAGAGCCGCGACGCCGTGGAGTCATTGCGGGCGGCCGGGCTGACGCGGGTCGAGTACGACGAGGTGAAGGGGCTCCCCCATACCGTTGACTCGAAGGCGGTCGACCGCGCGTTCGCATGGATCGACAAGACGCTCGGGCCGCCGGGGGCGCCGGCGTTCACGGACGCGGAGGCGAAGGGGCGGGTGGATGCGCTCGAGCAGGCGCTGAAGGCCAATGCGTGGGACGACGCGGCGGCGAAGTTCGGCGACGTGGCCGGCGCGCCGAAGCGGTGGAACGCGAAGATCGCGGCGCTGGCGAAGGCGCAGGTCAAGTCGACGCACGCACCGCTCGCGCAGGCCGCGATCGCGGCGGCCGGGTGCCTCGGCGAAGACGGGATCGCCGTCTTGAAAACCGTTCCGCCGGATGACGAGGCGCTCGCCGTCGCCGCCGCCAAGGCGCTCGGGCGCACGGGGGCGGACGCGGCGGCGGGACCGCTCCTCGCGCTCTTGAAGGCGAAGCCGGAGCCCGTCGCGGTCGCGGCCGCGAACGCGCTCGGCGACCTCGGCGGCGACCCGGCGATCTCGGCGCTGATCAAGGGGCTGGATGCGGCCGAGGGGCCCGACGTCAAGGCGGCGTGCCGCGAGGCGGCGAAGGACGCGCTGACGAAGCTCACCGGACAGACCTTCGCGACCGCGAAGGAGTGGAAGCGCTGGGCGTCCCAGCGCAAATGAGCGGAGCCTGCGCCGCTCGGCCAGGAAACGGAGCATCGTCGTGCCCGAGGGTCAAGGCTCCGCCCTACTTCCCCGCGTCCTTCATCCCCGCCTCGGGCAATGCTGCGCGGGGGCGGGGAGATGGGGCGTCCGACAAGTCGGGCAGCGCCTGACCGGCTCTTCGAGCGGGTTCGCACACACGGCGCACCGGCCCGCGGCGACCGCCTCGGCCACGGCGAAGATCCATCGCCGAGGTCCAGGCCGAGACGAGAGCGCCGTCCCGAATCAACGAAGCGCGACGATCCGGTTCTCCGGGAGCCAGGGCACCCGGAACCCGCGTTTCGCGCGCCGCGCCGTTCCCGAGAGGACGGTGCGACGAACGGGACGGAACGGGGAGCGCCGGGGAACGCCAATAGGCATTGTTTCCCTGCCGCCAGTCCACTAGAGTGTTGCGAAATGGCGCGAGTGAGTCTCCCGACGAGATTCCGGAAGAAGCCGTGCCGCGCTGAAGCTGCCGGAGCGCCGATGCCGACCGACGAAATGGCCCGCCTCCTCTTGGTGGACGACCACGAGTCGAGCGTCGAGAACCTCACGCGCCGGCTCCAGCGGCTCGGCCATCGCGTCATCACCGCGGTGGATGGCGAATCCGCCCTGCGGCTCCTGGCGGAGGAGCCCTTCGACCTGGTGATGGTCGACATCACCAACCCGGGCGTCGACGGGGCCGCGCTGGTGCCGAAGCTGCGCCGCCTGCACACGGCGACGCAGCTGCCGGTGATCGTCGCGAGCTCGGCCGGCGACGGGATGGAAACCGTCAAGGCGCTCCATGCCGGCGCCAACGACTACGTGACCAAGCCGTTCGACTTCGCGCTCGTCCTGGCGCGCGTTCAGACGCACCTGCGCATGAAGCGCGCGGTCGACGAGGTGGTCCGCCTCGAACAGGACGTGCGCCGCAAGAACGAAGAGCTGCAGGCGGCGTTCGCCCGCATCAAACAGGATCTCGAGGCCGCCGCCCGCATCCAGCAGTCGCTCCTGCCCACGGCCGCGCCGAAGGCGCCGGGGGTCCAATTCGCCTGGTACTTCCGCCCCTGCGACGAGCTCGGGGGCGACACGCTCAACGCCTTTCGGCTCGATGAGCACCACGTGGGCTTCTACGTGCTCGATGTGAGCGGGCACGGCGTGCCGGCGTCGATGCTCTCGGTGTCGCTCAGCCGGCTCCTCCAACCGGGCCCGATCGGCGCCTCGCCGCTCAAGGCCGCCGACTCCGTCGCAGGCTACCGGCTGGTCCCGCCCGCGGACGTGGCGAAGCTCCTCAATGACCGATTTCCCATGGACGTGCAGACTCAGCAATACTTCACCTTCTTTTATGGCGTGCTCGACGTCGCCACTCGCGAGCTTCGCTACGTGCGCGCCGGCCACCCGGGGCCGATCCTGCTGCGCTTCGGCGGCGGACACGAGGAGCTTGGACCCTGCTGTCCTCCGATCGGGATGGTGCGGAGCGCGGAGTACACCGAGGGCCGGGTCCAGCTCGAGTCGGGGGACCGGCTCTATGTCTACTCCGACGGCGTCACGGAAGCCCGGTCCGCCACGGAGGAGGAGTTCGGCGGCGAGCGGCTGGTCGAGCACATGGAAGGGGCCTGGGGGCGCACACTGGAAGAGAGCGTGCGCGAGGTGGTGAGCGAGATCGAAGAGTGGTGTCGGCCGCGCCTGCCGGACGACGACGTGACCATGCTGGCGATCGAACTCGCGGGTGCATGATCCCAGCGAAGGAGCCAAGCCGACGCATGCCGAAGAAGACCCGAGTCGAGCCCTTGTTCCTGGGGGCGACGTTCGACGACTTCCTGCTCAGGCCCCAGCGGGGGAGGGTCGAGTCGCGCCGGCAAATCGACCTCGCACTCCCGCTGGTGCGCGGGATCGTGCTGCGGCTTCCCATCGTCGGCGCGAACATGGACACGGTCACCGGGCCGGAGATGGCCAAGGCGCTGGCGCTCGAGGGAGGGATCGGCTTCCTCCACCGCAATGGCACGATCGCCGAGGAGGCGCGCTCCGTCGGCCTGGTCAAGCGCCAGCACGCGCACATCATCGAGGAGCCGCGCGTGCTCTGGCGCAAGCACGGCCTGGGCGAGGCCCGGCGGCTCATGGAGCGGCTTCACATCAGCGGAATCCTGCTCGAGGAAAAGCCGGGATCGCGGATCCTCGCCGGGATCCTCTCGCACCGCGACGTGCCTGGGTTTCCGGTGGCCGAGGACGCCCCGGTGGAACGGTTCATGACCCCGTTCGAACAGCTGGTCACGGCCCCGCCGGAGGTCACGCTCGAAGAGGCGGAGCAGCGGATGTACCGCCACCGGAAGGAAAAGCTCCCGCTCATCGACCAGCATCGGCGCATCCGCGGACTGATCACGATGCGCGACCTGCGCCTGGCGAAGAACCGGCCCGATTCGACCAAGGACGCCAAGGGCCGCCTCGTGGTCGGGGCGACGATCGGCGTGCGCGGCGACTTCCTCGAGCGGGCCCAGGCGGTGCTCGACGCCGGCGCCGACTGCCTCCTGCTGGACGTCGCGCACGCCCATTCCTCGGTGGTCGAGCAGGGGGTGAAGGCGTTCCGGCGCCGGTTCCCCGGCGTTCCCCTCGTGTGCGGAAACGTGGGCACCGGGGAGGGCGCAAGCTTCCTGGCCCGGCTGGGCGCCGCGGCGGTCAAGATCGGGATCGGCCCCGGCCGCGGTTGCCGCACGCGGCTCGAGACCGCTGCCGGCGTGCCCCAGCTCCAGGCGGTGCGCGAGGCCTGGCTCGCGGTCGGGGACCGGGTCCCGCTGATCGCCGACGGAGGCGTGCGCGACGACAAGGACATCGCCCTGGCGATCCTGGCGGGGGCCTCCACCGTGATGCTCGGGAGCGCGCTCGCGGGCACCGACGAGTCGCCCGGAGTCACCATCGACGATCCGTCGACCGGGCAGAAGACCAAGATCTACCGCGGGATGACCTCGCCGCAGGCGGTCCTGGCGGGCGCGACCGGCGAGGACGCGGATGACCTGCTGGCCACGCCGCAGGAGGGACAGACGGTGGAGATCCTGTACCGCGGATCCGTCTCCTCGATCCTGGCCCGGATCCGCGGACATCTCCAGTCCGCGGTGAGCTACGCCGGAGAGACCTCCCTGCGGGCGGCGCGGGCCAAGGTGGCGCGGGCGCCCGGCGAGTACCTCATCCGCCTGAGCGAAGCCTCACGTAAGGAATCGTTCGTGAGGTGACGACCTACACCCCGCGCCTGCCTCCTACCAGAGCTCCACCGTTTGTGGGGAAACGACCGATGCAGAATGGCCTCCACAGGATCTGCTGCGCCGCCCTCATGGCCGGCGCCGCGCTCATCGCTTCCGGCCCCGAGTCCTGGGCCGGCGACAAGAAAACAAAGAACGACCCGCTCGTCTCGGAGGGCGGGTTGAAGTACTTCGTCCGCGAGCCAAACAAGAAGCGCTACCAGAATGCGCCCCTGATGATCATGCTCCACGGAACGGGCGGAGGCTTCGCGTACTTCGAGGGATGGATCGCGGCTTGCATGAAGAAGGGCTACGTCATCGTCACGCCGGAATCATCCGGTTGCGGCACGCCGGCCTCGGGGAACTTCAACAACGACGACCAGAAGCGCTGGGACTCCGTGGACATCCCGAACGTCATCAGCCTCGTCAAGGAGATAGCGAACAAGTACAACGTCGACCGCAGGCGCGTCTGCATCCTGGGATTCTCCAACGGCGCCTACTACGCGACGCGGATCGGCCTGGGCGCCCCGGAGGTGTTCCAGTCGGTCGTGTGCATCGCGGGCGGCATCGGCGGCAGGGGCTGGACGGACCAGTCGCGGGACTTGGGCGTGTACATCATTCACGGCACCGCCGACACCTCCGTCCCGGTCGACAAAGGCAAGTCGCTCGCCGACCAACTCGAGGCCGACGGCTTCAAGCACGTCATCTACCGGGAATTCCCCGGCAGGGACCACGAGACGTTTCCCGAGGAGGCCCAACCGTGCCTCGAGTGGCTCGAGACCCAGAAGAAGGCCTTCACGCCGGGCTCGAATGAGACCCTCGACTGGCTGACGCCGGAAAAAGGCCGCGAGTCGCTCGCGACGGAAGGCAAGAAGGGACTGCTGTACTTCTTCGGCGCGAAAGACGCGGAATCGGATCTCGTCCTCCATGCGGAGCTGGGGATCTTCGCGGAGCTGCAGGTCATCGAGGCGGCGAAGGACCTCGTCTGCATGAAGGCGGACCGTGACCAGTCCGCCGAGCTCGTGAAGCAGTTCGGCGTGAAGGGGCCCGTGATACTGCTCGTCGATCCCAGCCTGAAGGTCGTGGAGCGGATCGACAAGTGGTGCACACCCGCGGATTTCGCGGCGAAGCTGAAGAAGCTCGGCAAGTAGCGCCACTGGTTCAAGCACCAAGGCGACCGGACGCGGTCGAGCGGGCGATTCAGGCCGTGGTCAGGTTGGCAGCGCTGGATTCTACACCCCGCGCGAGTACCGGTTCCCCGCGTGGCGGACCGCGCGCTGGCGCATCTCGAGCGCGAGCAGTCCGGCGAGGATCGCGTTGGGCGGGAGCTGGGTCGCGTCCATCAGCTCGTCCACCGTGCGGGTCTCCGGCCCCAGCGCGTCCCAGATCGCCTTTTCGCGGGCGGAGAGACCGAGGGGCATGGCCTTGGGATCGGACGCGGGCGGCGCCGCCGTCGCGGGGATTCGGTCGCGCCAGGCGTCGAGTTCCGCGACGATGTCCTCCACGTTCTCGACGAGTTTCGCGCCCTGCTTGATCAGGGCGTGGCACCCCTGGCTCGCGGGCGAGTCGACCCGGCCCGGCACGGCGAACACCTCCTTGCCCTGCTCGAGCGCCCACTCCACGGTGATCATCGCGCCGCTCCAGACCGGCGCCTCGACCACGAGGACCCCTAGGCTGAGACCGCTGACCAGGCGGTTGCGCCGGGGAAAGTTCTGCGGGTCGGGCGCGCCGGTCATCGGCACCTCGGTCATCACCGCGCCCGCGCGGGCGATCTCGTCGGCGAGCTTGCGGTTCTCGGGCGGGTAGAGGTTGGCCAGGCCGCTGCCGAGGACGGCGATGGTCCGGCCGGCCTTCAAGGCGCCCTTGTGAGCGCTGGTGTCGATGCCCCGCGCCAGCCCGCTGACCACGGTGATCCCGCGCTCGGCGAGCGCGCGGGAAAGCCGCTCCGCTTGCTGATTGCCGTAGAGCGTCGACCGGCGTGAGCCGACCACCGCGATCGCCGCTTCGTCCTCCTTCCGGCGCTCGCCCCGGACGTAGAGCACGATCGGGTGGTCGGGAAGCCGTCGGAGGTCCTCCGGATAGTCGGGGTCCTCGTGCCCGAGCACGCGGGCGCCCAGTTTCTCCGCCAGCGCGAACTCCGCCTGGACGCGCTTCGGATCGGAGGCGGCGAGGATGTTGCGCGAGACCACCGGCCCGATCCCCTTGACCTTGCGCAGCGTGGCCTCGCTCTTGCCGAGCGCGGCATGGACGCTGCCGAAGGTCTCGACCAGGCGCCGGTAGAGCGTGATGCCGACGCCGCGCGCCAGGTTGAGCGCGACCAGGTCCTCGAGCGTGTCCCGGCGGCTCATCAGGGAAGCCGCTCCTCGCGGCGCTCGACCGTGGCCCAGCCGATGCCCCGCGCGACGCGGATCTCGACGATCCGCACTCCGCTCCGGCCGCGGTGGTCCGCGACCACCGCTTCCGACGTGATCGCCAGGCGACCGCCCGCGAGTTCCGCACGCGCCGAGGCGCGCGCCCCCGCCAGCTCCAGCTCCAGGGCGCCCGCGTCCGGACCGCCCCGCGCCGTTCGCAGCCGCGCCAGATCCAGAGCAGCCTCGGCCCCCGCCAGCGCCCTACGCTCGCGCTCCGCCACGCGCGCGGCGTCCCGATGCGACATCGCCACCGCGGCCGCGACCCAAAGCATGAGCGAGAGCGCTCCCATCACCACCAGCGCCAGCAACAGGTACGCGCCCCGCTCACCGCGCCTTATGCCCCTCATCGTCCGACCCCCCGGAACGCGGCCACTCCGTCGAACATCGGATCAAGCCGGCCTTGCGGATTCACCCGCTTCAGGCGCAGCGTCCACCCCACGAGATCGTCCCGCCCGGGTGCGCCCGGCCGCTGGAAAAAGAGCGACTCCACTCCCCGAACCAGCACGTCCAGACGCTCGGGGCCGGCCTGACCCGGGACTTCGCGCTCGATCCGATCGCCCGCGAGCCGGTACACCACGCTCCCGAGGCCGGGCATCTCGAGGATGAGCACCCCGTCTTCCGCCGCGCCGCCTGCCGCGCAGCGCACGTCCCGCCGCAGGCGTGCGACGAAGTCGTCCACCTCGCGGGTCCCCAATTGGCAGCGTACGCAGGTGTCGTGAAGGATCCGGCCGTCGCGATACAGATCGTAGATCAGGCCCATGAGCACCGCGGCGAGCGCGACGCACACCACGACCTCGAGCAGCAGCACCCCGCGGCGCCCCTGCCTCGCTTCTCCCCCGGCGTCCAGACGCCCGTGGAAGTGAGCCGGGACGAAGCCGCCTGACCCGCGCCCGTTCATCGCTCCTCCCCTGGCGTCCAGACGCCCGTGAGTTCGAACCGCGCGGTCCCGCCGTCGATGTCGAGCCAGCGGACGTACGCGGTAACGTCCAAGGCCGTCGGCTCGTCGGCCCGGACCCGCACGCGGATCTCGGACGCGAATTCGGGGAGCCTTCCCGCCGCCGCCAGGGGGAGCGGGGCGACCCCGCCGTCGAGCGCCAGCAGGCGCTCCCGTGGGAGGGCCCGCACGAATTCGAGCTGGGAGCGCAGAAAGTCGGCGGCCACCGAGCGATCCACCATCATGCGCGTGTCGCGCACCTGGCGCTGCAAGGAGGCCACCAGAGCGAACAGCGACGAGGCGACCACGGTGAAGGCCACCGTGAATTCGAGCAAGGTCCAGCCTCGGTTGCGCATCAGGGTCGCTCACCACAATGTCGCTTGGGTGATCCGTGCGAGCATGTGAAACGTGGAGACGCAGAGGATTCCGACCACGCCGCCGAGAATCAGGACGATCGCGGGCAGCGCCATGCGGCGGGCGATCCCCAACTCGGTGTGGACGCGGGCTTCGAGGAGCCGCCCGGCCTCGGCCAGAGCGGCGGGGACCCGACCCGTCCCCTCGGCCGCGGCGGCGCACCAGGGGAGCGGTTCCGTCACGCGCGCGCGGCGGAGCGATTCGCCGAGGGAGACGCCCGTGCGCAGGGTCTTCGCGGCCCGATGGAACCGCCGGCGCATCACGGTCTGGGCTTCCGATCGCGCGGCCACGTCGAGCGCATCGGCGGTCGGCACCCCCGATTCGAGCAGCGCCGCCAGCACCCCGGCATACCGGGCGCAGCAGGAGTGGGCCAGCAGCCGCCCGACCCCGGGGACGGAGTGGAGCAGGAAGTCCCAGGGGGCTCGGAACAGCGCCCACCGGGCCAGCCGGGGCTGGATCAACTCCGCGTGTATCATGGCGATCCCGAGGAGGCTGAAGAACACCCACGCCGCCGCGAGCACGCCGTCTGCCCAGTCGAGCAGGCTCGAGTGCGGGTCGGACCCGAGGTCGCCGAGGACACGCGCAAAGGAGGGGAGGACGTAGATCGCGGATCCGGTGCTCGCGGTGGCGATATACGAGAGCAGGAAGGTGGCGTAGGCGAGGTAGGCCAGGAAATGGGTGCGCGTGTCCGATTCCGCCCGGAGCGCGCGGGCGACTTCGGGAAGGATGCGCGCGAGGCTCCCCGTCTCCTCGCCGGCGCGCGCGGCGGCGACGAAGGCGGCCGGGAACCAGCCCCGCTCCCGCTCGAGGGCGGTCCAGAGGGGCCGGCCCTCGGAGACGGCCTGCGCGACTCGCAGCAGGCGCCGACGCAGCCCCATCGCCGCGTCTTCCGCGAGCAGGCGCAAGCCGTCGACCACCGGCAAGTTTCGCTTCAGGAGGGCGGCCAGGTGGCAGGCGAAGAACTCCACGTGGTGCATGCGCTGGCGCAGCTTGAAGGCGGCGTAGGCGAGCGCGATCGTCACCAGGAAGAGCGGAAATTGGGAGACTTGCGCGGTCAGGTTCATGCGGCGCCTTCAACTCATGGATTGCACGAGCCGGAGCAGCGGGAGGATGACCACAGTCAGCATGATCGAGAGCACGACCACCCCGGTGAGCACGACGATCACGGGGCCGACGACGTTTTCCAGGACCGCGATCTGGTGGCGGAAGGTGGTCTCGTAGAGGTCTGCGGCCTCGGCCAGGGTGGCCGGCAGCTCGCCGCGCGACTCACCGGCGGCGAGCATCCACACCAGCGTGGCCGGAAGAAAGCCGCTGCCGCGGGCGCCGTCGGTGACCCGGCCGCCCTCCTCGACGATGCGCGCAACCTCGATCACGGACTCGCCGACGGGCCGGTTCCCCAGGGCTTCGGCGACCAGGCGGAGGGCTTCGGGTGCCGGGACTTCGGCGCGCAGGAGCAGGCTCGTGAGATGGCAGAAGCGCGCGACCAGCGCCGTGCGCAGCAGCACTCCGTACACGGGCAAACGGAGGAAAAGGCGGTCGAGCCACGGGCCCAGCCGTGCACCGCCGATCGCCATCTTCCCCAGGCTGACGCCGGTCGCGACCACCGCGGCGAGGAGGAACGCGATCCACCCGGCGTGCTCCCCGGCCGCGAGCAGGAGTTGGGTGGCCGCGGGGAGCTGGACGCCCATGTCTTTGTACATCGGGCCGATTTGGTCGGAGATGGACTGATGGAAAGCGAGGATGACGACGAGCACGATCACCAGCGTGACCGGGTAAACCAGGACCTCGGTCATCTTGCGCCGGATCTCGGCCGTGAGCCTCAGGTGCTGCGCGATCATCAGCAGCGCGGGTCCGAGGCTGCCGGAGCGCTCACCGGCGGCGACCGCGCGGCGGAGGAACAGGGGGAACCCGTGGGGGTCGGCGTCGAGCGCGGCGGAGAGGCTGGTGCCCGACTCGACGGAGGCGGCAAGCGCCTCGACGCGGGTGCGGAAGGGCTTGCGGGACGTCTCGACGGCGAGGCTCCGCAGCGCGCCGGGGAGCGGCAGCCCGATGCGCGCGACGCCGGCCAGGTGGGTGCAGAAGAAGACGAGTTCGGGAAGGCCGATGCGCCCGCGCGGGGCGCGGGGAGGGGCGGCCGGCGTGGACGGGCCAGAGGGCGGTGCCGGGCCAGAGCCGGGCAGGCCGGCAGGCTGCGCCAGGTCGGAGGCGGGCAGGACGACGGCCGGTGCAGGGTCGGATCCGTGCAGGCCGGAGGGCATGGTCGGGTCGGGGGCGGGCAGCAGGGCGGGAGGCGGCGACGGCCGGACTTCGGAGACCTGGCACCCCTCGGCTCGCAGGGACGCGGCGACGGCTTCGGCGCTCTCTCCGATGAGGGATCGATCGAACGGCCGGCCGTCACGGTCGAGACCGATCACGTGGAAGTCCATCACAGCACCCTCAGCGCTTCGACCGGGTCGGTGCGTCCGCAGAGCACCAGGGCGCACGCTGACTCGGCGAGGGGGGTCATCCCATCGGCCAACGCGGCGGCGTGGATCGCGCCCGAGTCGCGGCGAGCGCGCACGGCTTCGCGCACGGCATCGCCGACCGCGAGCAGTTCGGTCAGGAGGGTTCGGCCGCGATACCCGGAGCCGCGGCAATCGGCGCAACCGCGAGCGGCCCACGCCTCCCGGCCCCCGATCGCCGCGAGCGCGCCCGCGTACGTCGGCACCGGCGCGGAAACGCGGCACGAAGGGCACAGCACGCGCACCAGGCGCTGCGCCGTGACCAGGGCGATCGAGGAGGTGAGCAAGTACGGCTCGATCTCCATCTCCAGGAGCCGGGTGAAGGCGCCGGCCGCGCAGCCGCTGTGGAGCGTGGTGATCACCTGGTGGCCGGTCAACCCCGCTTCGATCGCGATGCGGGCGGTCTCGCGGTCGCGCACCTCGCCGATCACGATCACCTCGGGGTCCTGGCGGAGCAGGGAGCGGAGGCTGGCGCCGAAGGTGAGCCCGACCGCGGGGTGGACCTGGGTCTGGGTGATGCCCGGAATCGCCTGCTCGATGGGATCTTCCACGGTGACGATGTGCCGGCCGCGCCCACCGAGCTCGAGCAGGCGCCGGAGCGCGGCGTAGATGAGGGTGGTCTTGCCGCTGCCGCTCGGTCCGGTGAGGAGGATGGTCCCGCCCGGTCGGCGCAGGCGCTCCTCGAGCAGGATCCGGTCCGCCTCCGGCAGGCCGAGGGCGTCGAGGGAAAGGGACATGCGGGCGGGGTCGAAGATCCGCACCACGGCCTTCTCGCCCCACAGCGTGGGGAAGGTCGAGACCCGGAGGTCGACCGGGAGGCCGACGCGTTCGCGCGGGATGCGTCCTTCCTGGGGCAGGTCGGAGCGGTAGGTGACGAGGTCGGCGAGGACCTTGAGCCGGGCGACGAGGTTGGCGCGGTAGCGGCCTTCGAGGGTCCCGGCGGGCCGGAGCACGCCGTCGATCCGCAGGCGCAGCTCGACGTCCTGCACGCCCGGCTCGAGATGCAGGTCGCTCGCGCCGGCGTCCACCGCGGCGCGGAGGAGGCCGTCGACGGTCTCGGGGACCGCGGGCTCGCCCGCGCGCGCCAGGCGCCCGGCGGCCTCCGCAAACGTGAGCGGCATCTGGTGGGTCTTCAGGCTCGATCCATCCTATCCACTATTCGCCTCTCACTTCCTTCCAGGCGTCCAGGTAATTCTGCTCGAAGGAGCCCAGGTCTTCGAGGAATTCGCACTTGTCGAGCAGAGACTTGCCCGGGAAGATCGCGCGATCGCCGCGGAGGCCGGCCGGGAGCGAGGCTTCGGCTGCGGCGTTCGGGGTGCCGTAGAACAGCTCCGTGGTGAGCCGCGCCCCGATCCCCGGGCGCATCTGGAAGTCGAGAAACTGGTGCGCCAGCTCGCGCTGCGAGCACGCCTCGAGGATGCACAGGTTGTCCACCCAGAGGATCGTCCCCTCCTGCGGCACGGCATAGGAGATGGCGGAATTCTCCTTGCGCGCCCTCAGCACGTCGCCGCTGTAGCCCATGCACACCAGGACCGTGCCTTCCGAGAGGGCCTTGACATAAAGGGAGCCGGAGTACCCGCGCACGAGCGGCTTTTGCTCGAGCAGCAAGGCCTTGGCCGCGGCCAGGTCCGCCTTGATCCGGCTGTTCGCCGATTTCCCGAGCTTGCGCAGGGCGAACCCGAGACAGGCGCGTGCGTCGTCCAGCATCATGATCTGGCCCTTGTAGGCCGGGTCGAACAGGATCGACAGGCTGTCGAACTTGGCGCCGACCCTCGCGCGGTTAACGCCGATGCCGGTGGTCCCCCAGGCGTAGGGGATCGAGAAGCGGTTCGGCGGGTCGAAGGCCAGCTTGCGGAAGCGCGGGTCGAGGTTTTTCAGATTCGGGAGCCTGGCGTGGTCGAGGGCGGCGAGCTGGTTCTGGCGCTTCATGATCCGCACCATGTAGTCGCTCGGGACGACCACGTCGATCCCGAGCAGGCCGCTGGTGATGCGCTCCTGGAGTTCCTCGTTGCTCTCGTAGTACAGGAACTCGATGCGACAGCCGGCCTCCTTCTGGAACTCCTCGATCGTCGCCGGCGGGAAATAGTTGCTCCAGCTGAGGACGCGGAGCACATCCTCCGCGGCGGCGGGCGGGACGGCAGGCAACAGAGCGATCGCGAAGGCGAGGAGAAGAGCGCGGGGGCTGGTCATGCGTGGCTCCGGATGCGGGGGCGGCGCTATTCTACCGTTCCCGGCGGACGTTGCAAATCCTCAGGTGCGGTGCCATAATCCGCCGCCATGTCCTCCCGCGCGCGCACGGCAAAGCTTTTCCTGGTCAGCTTCACCATCCTCTTCCTCGAGATCCTGCTCATCCGCTGGGTGCCCGCCGAGGTGCGCGCGATCTCGTACTTCAAGAACTTCCTGCTGATGGCGGCGTTTCTCGGCACCGGGATCGGCTGCCTGGTCGCGCGGAGGCGGGTCCCGCTGGGTTGGCTCTTTCCGGTCGGCACCGCTGCGGTGGTGGGTGCGGCGGTCTGGTTCGCCGAGCAGCGCGTGGTCCCCGATTCGTCCCAGGAGACGCTGGTCTGGCTGCTCTATTTCGACCTCTCCCCGGAGGCGCGGCGGTGGGGGATCGAGACCGTGAGCATCCTCTTCTTCGCGCTCACCGCGCTGCCGTTCGTCGGCTTGGGGAAGATGCTCGGGGAGACGCTCGCCGGGATGCCCGCGCTCCCGGGCTACACGGTGAACATCCTGGCGAGCCTGTGCGGGACGCTCGCTTTCGCGGGGCTGTCGGCGGTCTCGAGCCCGCCGCTCTGGTGGTTTGCGGTGCTCGCGGGTGCGGGAGTGCTCGCGTCGTTCGACCGTCCGCTCGAGGCACTGGTCGCTGCGCTCGTCCTCGGCGGGCTGCTCGTGCCCGTTTCCCGGCTCGACCGCGAATCGCGCTGGTCGCCCTACTACAAGATCGATCGGGTGAACACCGACCTCGGCTTCTCGCTCTCGGTGAACAACTCGTTCCACCAGCACGCGTTGCCGCTGGGTGACGCGCGACACCCGAAGCTGGCCGACCTGTTCCAGCGCTACTCGATCTGGTACGACTTCAAGGCGCCCGAGCGGGTGCTCGTGCTCGGCGCCGGCACCGGGAACGACGTGGCGGTGGCGCTGGCGCGCGGGGCGAAGGTGATCGACGCGGTCGAGATCGATCCGCTCATTCTCGAGCTCGGCGCCGAACATCCTTCGCGGCCCTACGCCGCGCCGGGCGTGACCTGCGTCAACCAGGACGCCCGGCGGTTCCTCCGCGACTGCGACGGGACCTACGATCTGATCGTCTTCGGGACCTTGGATTCGCAGACGGTGCTTGCCGGGACCGGCTCGGTGCGGCTCGATAGCTTCATGTACACCCGCGAGTGCTTCGCAGCGGTGAAGGCGCGGCTGGCCCCGGACGGGGTGATGGCGGTCTACTACAGCGCCGGCGAAGAGTGGCTGGTGGACAAGCTCCACGCGACGATCCGCGCCGGATTCGGCTACGCGCCGCTGAAGCACCTGCCGCCGCCGCGCGGCCTGATGCTGTTCAGCGTGGTGTTCCTGGCCGGCGAGCCGATCCGCGTCAAGTACGGCGCCGAGTGCGAAGCCGAAGCGGCGAAGTTGCCGCCCGACGTCGAAGTGCCGACCGACGATTGGCCCAACCTCTACCTGCGGCGGCGCGGGGTGCCGTCGATGTACCTCTGGTCCCTCGCCGGAGTGCTCCTGCTGTCGGGGGTCGCGGTGCCGGCTCTACTGCCGCGCGGGCGGCGGCGACCGCTGGGCTTCTACTTCTTCATGGGCGCCGCGTTCCTGCTGCTGGAGACCAAGTCGATCTCGGATCTGGCCCTGCTCTTCGGCGCGACCTGGACGGTGAACGTGTTCGTGATCTCGGCCATCCTGTCGCTGATCCTGGCGGCGAACCTGGTCGCGGGCCGATGGCCTCGATATTCTGAAGCGACGCCGCTCGCGCGCCGGGGCCTCGCGGCGGGTTTGGTCGGCTCGCTCCTGCTCGGTTGGGCCTTCCCGCCCGCTCGGGCCTATGCCTGGGGCGGCGGGGCGGGCTCGCTCACGGCGTGCGCCATCGGTCTCGCGCCGCTCGCCGTGGCCGCACTGCTCTACGCGTGGGTGTACCGCGACGAGCCCGAGCCGGACCGTGCCTTCGGGTCGAATCTGCTCGGGGCGATGCTCGGAGGGGTGCTGGAATACGGGGCGATGGTCGCCGGCCTGCGTGCGCTCTCCCTGGCCGCCGTGGCGCTCTACGCCGGGGCGATGGTCTGCGCGGAGGCGCGCCGCACGCGAGTCGGAGCCGAAACGGCATGAGCGAAACGCGACCGGGGTGGTGCGGGCCGGGCCATCAAGATCGCAGGTGGGGCGCGGCGACGCGCCGGCGGCGACCGCCCCCGGCGGCGAGTCCGGTGCGGAGGAATTCGATCATGATGCGATTGACCTCCGCCGGCGATTCCTGGTGGGGGACGTGTCCGAGCCGGGCGAAGACGCGCAGGTGAGATCCGGCCAGGTCGCGGTGGAGACGGTAGGCGTTGGCCGGCGGGATGACCGTGTCGAGCGCGCCCCAGAGGATCTGGGCGGGGGCCTTGATCCGGCGGATCCCCTGCTCGAACACCTCGGCGTCGGCGGGGATGAGGTCGCGGGCGGTGTAGACCAGGCCCGTCTTCCGGCCGGGGATGTCGACCTCCATCGCGTAATCGCGCACCAGTTGGTCGTCCACCGCGTGCGCGTCGCCGAACACGGTCCAGAGCACGGCCTGGGTGATCGGGCGGGTGGGGATCATGCCGGCGACGATGTGGGGGAGGAACGGGATGCGGAAGAGCCGGACGAACTCGGGCAGGTCCTGCCGGTAGCACACGCTGTCGATCAGGATCAGGCCGTCGACGCAGTCGGGGAAAAGCTGCGCGACCAGGAGGGCGACCCCGCCGCCGTACGAGTTGCCCGCGAAGACCGCGCGGCCGATGCCGAGCACCCGCAGCGCCGCGACGACCAGCTCCGCCTGGGCGCGCAGCGAGTAGTCGTCGCCCGTAGGCGTGGGCTTGTCGGAAAGGCCTGCGCCGAGCAGGTCGAAGGCGAGCACCCGGTGTCCCGCGGCCGCGAGCGCGTCGAGGTTGTGGCGCCAGTCGAAGGCGGACCCGCCGAGGCCGTGGAGCAGGACGAGCGGCCGCCCGGAGCCCTGGGTCCAATAGCAGAGCTTGCGCGGGCCGACCTCGACGAAGCGCTCTTCGCCGGCCCGCTGCCGGCGGAGTCGCTCGGCGTTATAGCGCGGTGAGGACGTTCGGCGCCGCGAGAAGAACATTCGGTGCCTTGCCGTGGTCGCGTTGCAGATGCGACAGAACCTATGGGCAGTATCGAGAAGCGCCCGCCTTCGCGTCAATGGAAGGCTGGCGGGCCACGAAAGATTCGTGGGATTCGTGACCCCGGCGACCCACACGCCGGGGAGGTGTCTGGATCGACCCCGACCTGGGCGCGGCCGCCTACGTGCACCCGGTACACGAGGCCTTGAGGTTCTCGGGGCAGCTGGTCACGGGGCAGTGGTGGGTCCGCGGGGCGACGCGAACGGCGGCCAGGATGAGCCGGATATCGTCCGCGGTGAGCGCGACGGAGGCCGCGGCGACGACGGCCGGGCGAGGGGCGGCCGCGGCTTCGCGGTCGCCGAGCGGGGTCGCGAGCGGCGAGTAGAACCGCGGGAAGTCACCGCCGGCTTGCGCCCACGGGTAGGCCCCGCTGGCCGGGGCCGGTGGCGCCTGGACCGACGCGGCGACCGGCGCGCCGTACTTTCCTTCCACCGAGGCGGCCGACTTGCCGTAGGCCAGCCGCTTGATGCTGATCAGGTGGCGCGGCTGGATGTTGTCCGAGGTGATGTTGCCGGCGACCGGGCCGCAGCCGAGGCTCATGCTGGGGAAGAGGCCGGTGGTGAGCCCGATCGCGCCGTGCGTCGTGGGCGTGTTGACCATCACGCGATTGGAGGGGCAGGTCTGGGCGAAGGTCTGGATCTGCTGCTCGTCGGCGGTGTGGATCGCGCAGGAGTGTCCTTCGCCCTCGTAGTGGAGCACCTCGACGCAGCGCGCGAGCGCCGCCTCGAAGGACGGCTCCGCGTAGAACGCGAGCACGGGCATGAGCTTTTCCATGGAGAGCGGCCATTTCCGGCCGACGCCCTCGAGCTCGGCGAGGAGGACGCAGGTGGTGGGGGGGACGGCGATGCCGGCCATCTGGGCGATGCGGACTGCGCTCAGGCCGACGGCCCCTGGGTTCATGATTGCGCCGCTGCAGCAGACTGGATTGAGCTTCTGGATCTCTTCCGGCGAGGCGAAGTAGCCGCCCTGCTTGCGGAACTCGTCGATCACCTGCTGGCGCACGGATTGGAGGGTGACCACCGCCTGCTCGGAGGCGCAGACGGTGCCGTTATCGAAGGTGCCGCCGGCGATGATGTTGGCGACCGCCTCGGGGATGTTGGCGCTCTTGTCGATGTAGACGGGGACGTTGCCGGGGCCGACGCCGTAGGCCGGCTTGCCGGCGCTGTAGGCCGCGCGGACGAGGGCCGAACCGCCGGTGGCGAGGATCACCGCCACGTCGGGGTGCTTCATCAGTTCCTGGGTGACTTCGATCATGGGCATGGAGAGGGAGGAGACGGCGCCGGCGGGCGCGCCTGCGGCCGAGGCTGCACGCATGATGACCTCGACGGTGGCCTGGATGCACTTCACCGCGCGCGGGTGGGGACTGATCACCAGCGCGTTGCGGGTCTTGAGCGCGATGAGCGACTTGAAGAGAGCGGTCGAAGTCGGATTGGTGCAGGGGATGATGCCGCACACGACCCCGGACGGCTCGGCGATCTCGTAGACCCGGCGGGCCTCGTCGCGGACGACGATGCCGACCGTCTTCATGTCCTTGATCGCCTCCCAGAGGTCCTTGGTGTTGAACTGGTTTTTGACGGTCTTGCCGGGGATCGTGCCCATGCCGGTGTCCTCGACCGCGATGCGGGCGAGTTCGGCGGAGGCGGCGAAGCCCGCCTGGGCCACCGCGGCGCAGATGCGGTCGACCTGCTCCTGGTTGAGCGCGGCGAGGGCCGCCTGGGCGACCGCGGCCTGGCGCACGAGCGTGCGCATCTCTTGCATCGATTGCAGATCGCGATCCATCGGGTTCTCTCGCTAGTTGAGGTTCTGGGGAGGCGGATAGGGGAGCCTGCGCCGCCGCGCCGGCACCGGGGACGCGCCCTGCCGCTCGAGGAAGTCGAGCAGCGTCTCGAAGCGCGCGAGAGGATCGGGCTCCTCGAGGAGCCGTTGCTTGGCGGGGACGTCGAGCGGAAGCGCCGATGCCACGAGGTCGGCGAGGGCGCCCAGGGGCTCGATCTTGCGAAACGCTTCGATGAGTGCGTCTGCAGGGGCGCCCTGGCGATCGGTGAGGCGGAGGAAGAGTTCCACCAACCGCCGGCGCTTGACCTCCCGCGCCTGGGGGTCGAGGGGGGAGGAGGCGTCCTGGACCACTTCGTAGCCCGCGATCCGGTAGGGCTGGTCGCCGTTCTCCTGGAGGAAGCGGACGCGGGCGAGGCCGAGAAGGACGATGTTCCAGCGCCCGTTCGGCAGGCGCTCTTCGCGGGAAATCCGTCCCAGGCAGCCGACCGGGTGGATCGGCGGCCGCCCCTCGTAGTCGCTTTCCCAGCCGTCCCGGAGCAGGGCCATGGCGATCCTGCGCTCGCCGGCGATCGCGTCGGCGACCATCTCCCGGTAGCGCGGTTCGAAGATGTGGAGCGGGATCAGGGTGTGGGGAAAGAAGACCGCGTTGGGCAGGGGGAAAACCGGCACGGTCCCCTCGAGGGGAAACGAGACCGATTCGGACATGAGGCTCCCTCCCGCGCGCGACGTGGGGAACGCTAGCACCGGGTCTCGGTGCGTGTCAACGATCGAGGCGCGCGCGGTCGGCGGGCGGCGCGGTGGGTCGGCGGGTCGGCGTGAGACGGAAGGGCGCCGGGGAAGTCCACGCCCGCGATCAGCGGATCGGCTCGATGGTTCCCTCTACCCCCATCATGGTCATCATCTGGTACTCCACGTGGGATTTCGCGCCCAGGTGCGCCTTCAGGTCGCGCGCCAGGGTGCGCCCGATCTCATTCAGCTTGCGCACGTGCACGCTGGTGGGGTTGTCCGGGAGATCGCCAAACACGTGAACCCAATGTTTGAAGGCGGACTCCAGCTCGGGGGGCAGACGGAGCCTCTCGAGTACGACCATGACGGTCATGGAGTGATTGATCGGGTCGACGGTGAAGATCCCCGAACTGCGGAAACGCGCCAACACCCGAACGCGCTGGGGCTGCCCTTGCCCGATGCAGGTAGCATGCATGTTGCACCCCCTGGTGGGTACCTGATGCGAGGCTCGCGCGACATCTCTCCCAATAACTCTTCTCCCGGTGAAAGGCAAGGGGAAATGCATTTATGATGCATTCACTCCTGGCGCGCCATTCCGGGCTGGGGGACGGGCCGGCTCGATGATCTGCCTGATCACGGCGGGGAGCATGGGGCCGCGGTCGGCTGGGGCTGGGATGCGGTGGCGGCCTCGCGCGGGAATGCGTTCCCCCGGAACACGGAGCGTGGCAATCTCACGATGCAGAGATCTTGGGAGACGCGATGCTGGCACCCGAGCGCTTCGCGGACCTCTCCCTCCACGGCGTAGGCGAACATGCAATTGTGGCAGTCGGCGTTCCAGCAGAAGTCCTTGTAGAGCAGCTCGAAGGCGCCGGTCGTGAGCTCGAGGTGTTGGAGGACGCGGAGCACGGTGTTGTTGACGGGGACTTCGAAGTCGGCGCATTCTACATGAATGCGACACAGCCCGTCGAAGGGCTCGAGGTAGTCGAGGTAGTCGGGACCGGCATCCGCAGGCATGCCATCGTCCTTTGCTCGCGCGAACGCATAACATTTCGTATCCTATCCCGGCGAGTATGCTGGAGCAAGGGAAACGTTGCGCGGGTCCGGATGCGCGGCGAGAATGCGGCCGACGCGACCGATGCGGAGAATGAGAATGGCGCTGAAGGTGGGATTGCGGGCCCCGAATTTCGCGGCTCGGGCGACCGGCGGGCGCCAGATCGCTCTCTTCGACTGGAAGGGCAAGTCCCCGGTCGTGCTCTGGTTCTTTCCGCTCGCGTTCGGCCCGGTCTGTGCCGAAGAGCTGCCGATGCTCGAGCGGGCGCACGGCGATTTCGCGAGCGCAGCGATCCAGCTGGTGGCGCTGAGCGTGGACAGCGTCTTCGCCCAGAACGCGTTCGCCGCCTCGCTCGGTGGGCTTTCCTTCCCCTTGGTGGGCGATCTGGACCGCAGGGTCTGCTCGATGTACGGCGTGCTCCGTCCCGAGGGCTTCTGCGAACGGGCGACTTATGCGATCGACGCGGAGGGGATCATCCGCTGGGTCCGGGTCGACGACCTGGCCGCCGCACGCGATCCCAAGTCGATCCTCGAGGCGGTCCGCGCGGAGCTGGCCCCCAAGGCGAGCGGCGCGGCGTAGCGGCCTTCCGAAAAGAAAAGCAGGAAGGACGGCCTGTCGACTCGTCCTTCCTGCCGGGCTTCGGGCGGGGCGCATCCAGCTGCAACTGGCCTGCAAGGCCGGTTGCAGCTGGGTTATTCATGAATGGCGCAGCCGTTCGTGAATCATCCGGGCTAGCTGCCGCTGGCGTCCTCCATGTTGGCAAGGGTCACGCCGGTGTTGATCCGGTCCTTGTCCGACGCCTGCGAGGTCACCGGGGTGCCCTTGTCCAGCGCGTCGACGGATGCGTGGAAGAGGCGCGAGATCTTCTGGCCGAATACCGTGACCGCGGTGATGCAGGCGATGGCGACCAAGCTCACGATGATGATGTACTCGGTCATGCCCTGACCCTGCTGGGCGCGGAAGCGGCGGTCGGAAAGGCGGCTGAAGCGGGCTGCGTTCATCGGGTCCTCCTGGGTTTCTGGTTCTTGGGGCCGTTGCGTCTCAACTTCTGTGTCCGTCTTCGGTTGCGTTCGTTTTCTTGCGTCCTTCTGGTCGCTTGCACTGGGATAGTCGCAGCTCGTTGCGGGTTTCTTAGAGCGAATCCTGGAATCATCGTGAAACGGGATCTGCGCGCGCGCCCATGCGGCGGGAGGCGCGCACGGGTTCAGGATGCCCGCTCGCAGGGACCGGGGGCCTGCGCGTGGCGCGCAGGCGGAGGGTGTAGGACGGCACTCGAGCGGCGAGGGTGTGTGGCGCTCCCGCGTGCGGATCAGCACACGCGGTTCAGCCCGTTCAGGGCGGCCACGCGGTAGGCCTCCGCCATGGTCGGGTAATTGAAGGTCGTGTTGACGAAGTAGAGGAGCGAGTTGGCCCCGCCCTCCTGCGCCAGGATCGCCTGGCCGATGTGTACGATCTCCGCGGCCTCCTTGCCGAAGCAGTGGACGCCGAGCAGCTCGAGCGTTTCGCGGTGGAACAGGATCTTGAGCATCCCGACCGCCTGGCCGGTGATCTGGGCGCGCGCGAGGTGCTTGAACATCGCGTGGCCGACCTCGTAGGGGATCTTCTCGGCGGTGAGTTCGCGCTCGGTCTTGCCCACGCTCGAGATCTCCGGGCTGGTGTAGATCCCCGTGGGGATGTTCTGCGAGAGGCGGATGTCGCACTTGCCGTCGACGAAGTGGGTGGCCGCGAACCGCCCCTGGTCGTACGCCGCGCTCGCGAGCGAGGGAAAGCCCACGATGTCGCCGACCGCGTACACGTGCGGCTGCGCGGTCTGGTAGTTCTCGTTCACCCGGAGGTTGCCGCGCTGGTCGGGCACGATCCCGAGCGACTCGAGCCCGAGGCCGTCGGAGTTCCCGGTGCGGCCGTTGGCCCAGAGCAGGGCGTCGGTGCGGAGCCGCTTGCCGGACTTCAGGTTCACCCACACGCCGTCGGCCTCGCCTTCCACCGACTCGTACTCCTCGTTGTGCCGGATCAGCACCCCCTGGTCGCGCAGGTGGTAGGCGAGGGCGTCGACGATCTCGTCGTCGAGGAACTCGAGCAGCTTGGCCCGGCCGTTCACCAGGTTCACCTTGACCCCGAATTGTCGGAACATGGAAGCGTACTCGCAGCCGATCACCCCGGCGCCGAAGACGGTGATCGACTGGGGGGTGAAGGGCATACGCAGGATCGTATTGCTGTCGAAGACCCGCGGGTGGTTGAAGTCGACGTTCGCGGGCCGGTAGGGTCGCGAACCGGCGGCGATCACGAAGGCCTTGGCGGACAGGCGCTCGTGCGCCCCCTTCTCCATCTCCACTTCGACCGTGTGCGGGTCGATGAAGCGCGCCGAGCCCTGGTAGATCTTGACCTGGTTGCGCTCGTAAAAGCCGGTGCGCAGGTCGACCTGCCGGCGGATCACCGACTCCGCGGAGCGCAGCAGGTCCTGAAAAGAGGGGCGCGAGTCTCCCTTCACCTGGCGGAACAGCGGGCTCTGGCAAATCTCCATGAGGCTCTGCACGGCGTGACGCAGGGCCTTGCTGGGAATCGTGCCGGCGTGGGTGCAGTAGCCGCCGACCAGGGGCAGACGCTCGACGACCGCGACCGACTTCCCTTCCTTCACGGCCTTCATCGAGGCGCCTTCGCCGCCCGGGCCGGTGCCGATCACCACCATGTCGTACGGAAGCGTATCCATTCCCCTGCCCTCCGCGACTCCCGGTGAAGGAACCCCGCGCTGGGGCTCGACAGGAAGCAGGCGCGACCGCCGGACGCCCGCCGGGCCCGGGAACGGCGACGCTACTTCTTCGCGTCGTCGGGCTGCGACTCTTCTTTCTTGGGCTCCTCGGCCTTTCCCGCTTCGGCCTTCTTCTCCTCGGACTTCCCCTCTTCCTTCTTGGCCGGCTCCTGCTTCAGGAGGGTGGCGGGGTCGGGGGCGACGTCGCCTGCGGTGCCGGCGGGGAAAACCAGCAGGTAGGGGTTGCCCGTCGGCTGGGCGCAGACCCGACCTTCCTGTTCGGGGCCGAAGGCGAGCTCCCAGGAGCGGCCGTCCGCGGCCTCGACCCTCAGGGTGAATGCGACGGAGGGGAGGGTCGGGGGCGTGGCCGCGTCCGCGCCGAAGCGGACGTCGGAGCCGGAGAGCGCGGCGAGCACGCTGAGCAGCGCGTCGACGCGCACGGAGTCGGTCTCCTTCTCGCCCTCGGGCGTCTGGGCCGTCCACGGCCCGGTGGCCTTGCCCTCGGCGGTCTTGCGCGCGAGGACGAAGCCCTTTTCCGCGCGGCTGACCGAGATCTTCGCCATCTGGCCCGGTTCTGCGTCGATGACCTTGAGATCGAGGTAGCTTCCGAGCGGGGCTTCGACGAGGGCGGCGTCGCCGGCCGAGACCACCACCGGGGAGAAGTTCCCGGCCGGCACGTCCGGCTCCGTCAGCTTCGCGTAGCGTCCCTGGAGGGTCATGCTGTGGGCGCCGAGCGCGAGGGACCAGGTCTTTCCCTGTTTGGTGGTGACCTCGAAGACGGCCGCCGGCTGGTCCAGCCCGGTCGGGGTTGCCGCGTCGGCGTAATCCGCGGGCGACCAGTGGGCGAAACGCTGGAGCAGGGAATCGACCTTGTCGCCGCGCACCGCGGGCGCGGGTGTCACAGCCGGCTCGGCCAGGGTCCAGCCCTTCTGGGCAGCGTCGGGGGGGCGGGCGAAGGCGAGCGTGCCGCCGGCGACCTGCACGCGCACCCGGGCGACCTCTGCCTCCGTGAGGTCGAGGCCCTTCATGGTGAAGATCTCGCTGCCGTGCTTGAAGAGGTTGTCGAAGAGGTAGCGCTCGACTTTGAAGACCGGCCGGTCGGTCCCCTCGACGACGAGGAAGGCTTCGCCGCCCGGCTCGGGACGGCCTGCGACGAGGACGTGTCTGGTCCCGTCCTCCATCACCGCCTCGCAGCGGTAGGTGGGTGACTCGAGGCCCCAGTCCTTTTTCTTGGCGGGGTCGACGACGTCGGTGCACTTGAATGAATCGAGCGCGTTGAGCACGGTATTGGGCCCGTGGTCGGTGAGCGCGGCGAGCTTGCCGTCCGGAGGGACGAGCGCGCCGCCGACGGCGACTTCCCCCTTGGTTTCGCTGGCGGCGGGCTGGCCGGCCTCGGCGGCGGGCTTCTCGATCTTCTTCTTTTCGAGGACGAGCTTCTTGTCGGGATACGTGAGCTCGACCTTGGCGATCTTCTCGCGGTCGAGGTCGATCACGATCTTGGAAAGCCACTCGGTGGACTCCGGCTGCTTGCCCTTCTCGTCGCCGAAGAAGCCGAGGGTGTTGCGGAAATTGGCGTCGACGGTGAAGACCGTGTCCTGGCCGGCGAGGCGGACGAATCCGCCCTTCCAGCCTTCGCCCTTGCCGAGGAGGAGGTGGACCCACGGGTCCTGGGAGTCCTTCTTGAAGAGGGAGATGTGGATGGCGGTTTCGTCGGTGAGTTCGAAGTCGGCGTGGACCCCGGCCTTGTCGGAGCGGAATTCCCCCTCCTTGTCGCGAAGTTCGGCGAGGAAGTCTTCGAGCTTCTTGCCGTCGCCGGGTCCGTCGAACCGGCTCTCGACCTTCCAGCCGACCGGCTCTCCCTTGGTGTCCCGGGTACGTGCCATCGACACGCCCGCGGCCGGGTCGGCGCCGCGGTAGAAGCGCACGCGCTCGACGTCGGCGACGCGGAAGTCCTCAGGGACGAGCCGGTGAACGACGTAGGTCTGGGAGATGTCCTCGTGGGTGGCGCGGCGGATCTTGACGACGAACCCGAGGGCGATCAGCATCGCCAGGGCGAAGGCCATCCCATAGAGCTTTTCCGGCTTCATGAATCCGAACTCCTCGTCAGGCGGCGTGGGAGACCGTGTAGGCTTCGCGGCCGCGGCGGCGGAAGAACGCGCCCGTGATGCCCACGCCGGCGATCAACAGATTGACCAGGCCCAAGTGGAGGAATTTCCCCCAGCCGATCGCGCTCGGTTTCTCGACCACGCGCTCGATGCGCTTCTTGCCGCGCACCTCGACGATGTCGTTTCCCAAGGTGAGCGCATCGACCGCGTTGAGCGCAAAGTCGGCGTTGCCCGGCACGCTCAGCAGGAAGCTCTTATGGAACATCTGGCTGCAGCCGACCACGAGGAGTTGGCCCGGCTGGGAGGTGATCTCGGGCGACGGCATGTCTTCGGGCTGCGGGGGCGGGGCCGCTTCGCCCATCTCCGGCATGGGGGCCGGCCACTTCGGCCGCTGCTTGCCCGCCCAGGGGTCGGCGAACTGTCCGGTCAGAAGCACCGCGAGCGGGTAGGACTTCAGACCCTGGGACGGCACGCTGGTGTCGTTCTGCCCCAGCTTCTTCTCCGGCGCGAGGATCCAGGATCGCTCGCTGCTCGAGAAGAGCGTCACCCCCTTCAGGTTCTTTTCCTTCCAGGTCTTCTCGTCCGGGCGAAGCGCGGATCCCCACAGGTAGAAGATCTGGTCGACCCGCGCGCTGATCGCGTGGTTCGGGTTCATGGAGTTGGACGTCACCACCACGTGCATGGGCAGCTTGATGTCCATCCCGCCGCCCATGAGCTGCGCCATCGGGTTGTTCGGGTCGCTGATCATCAGCGTCTCGTGGTTCGCGTCCATGAGCACGCCGGGGTCGAGGGTGACGCCGTAATTCGCGAGCAGCTCGTCGATCTCCGGCTTCTCCTCCTGGCGGTCGGGGTAGAAGCCTTCGCCGCTGACGCGGTAGTTCCAGGTGAAGTTCTGCGCCGCGACCACGACCGACTTGCCGGCGCGAAGGGCGCGGGCGATCTCCCACCTCTGGCGCTCGTTGAAGCTCTTGGGCTCGAGGATCAGGAGCGTGTCGTACTCGTCCGGCAGCGGCTCCTGGGGAGTGAGCGAGACGCGGGCGACCTCGTACTTCTCGCTCTGGAGCAGCCGCTGGACGTCGGAGTAGGCGTCTTCCTGCTGGACCGGGCGGCCCATCTGGGCGTAGATGCGGGCCATGCGCGGGTCCATCTGCGACACCGGCGCGACCAGGGCGATCTTGGGGCGCTTCTCGCGCGTGAGCTTGTAGATGATGTTGGTGAGCAGGTATTCGAGCTGGTCCATCATCTGGGGCATCAAGCGCGGGATGATCTCCTCCTTCTGGTCCTTGTAGGCGATGCCGACGGCGGAATAGACCATCTGCGTCACGGTCTGGTCTTCGCGGAGCGCTCGGATCGGGAAGGGGCGCACGCCTTTGTCGAGCAACCGCTTCTCGAGCACGTCCTCCTTGCTTTTCTTCCCGTCCTTCTTCTTGTCCGGGTCGTCGAACATCTCCTCGTCGGAGGCGATCACGTTGGCCGCTTCCATGTGGATCGCGCGGTACTCGAGATTCCCGCCGCCGGAAATGCGCATTTCGTCGAGCTTGTCGGTGATCTCCCGCTCGAGGTTGCGCATCTCCGTGGGCATCTTGTCCGCAGGCGTGATGTAGAGCTTCACCTGCACCGGCACCTTGAGTTCCGCGAGGATCCGCCGGGTCGCGTCCGAGACGGTATAGATGCGGTCCTCGGTCAGGTCGAAGCGCCCCAGCGACTCGCCCCCGAGAACCCAGTTGCCCGCGAGGCCGAGCGCCACGATCAGGCCGGTCGCAGCCCAGCGGGTGAAGGACTCCTTGCCCACCCGCACGGGGATCCCCGCCAGGGCCGGCATCGGCTCGCCGGGGTGGCCCCGGCCTTCGAGGTACATCCAATTGAGCAGCAGGAAAACCACGGTCCAGCCGCCGAAGAAGACCACGTCGACGATTTCGACGACGCCGCGAGCGAACGGGTTGTAGTGCTCGGCGACGCCCAGGACCATAGAGACGAAGCGTCCCAGGCCGCTCCACCAGCCGTCGAGCGGCGCGGAGACGAACTCGGTGCCCGCGAGGTAGAGCCCGAAGCAGCCCATCACGGAGACGAGGAACGAGACGATCTGGTCCTTCGACAGGGCGGAGAAGAAGAGACCGAGCGACAGGTAGAACGCGCCGAGGGAGAAGGCGCCGAAGTACCCGGCAGCGGTCGGACCCCAATCGGGGTTCTTGCACAGGGTGGCGATCATGAGCGGGATCGTCAAGCTGCACGCCATCGCCACGGCCAGGAAGACGAGCGAGGCGACGAATTTCCCGAGCACGAGGTCCCCGACCCGCATCGGGAAGGTGAGCAGCATCTCCAGCGTGTTCTCCTTGCGCTCCTCCGCCCAGCTGCGCATGGTGATCGCGGGGAGCAGGACGCACAGGAAGAACGGCAACATGCCGAAGTAATCGCGCATGTCGGACGTCGGATTGAGGAAGTACGTCCAGATGTAGAAGAGGTTGCCCAGGAGGACGAACGCGATCAGGAAGATGAAGCCGATCGCGGACTGGAAATACGCCCCCAGTTCGCGGCGGGCGATGACGGCGACGTTCCTCACGGACGGCCTCCTTCATTGGCGGGGGTCGAGGTGGGTGCGGAAGGACCGCAGGAGCCGGACGCCGGCGCGCCGGCTTCGGTCGAGGCGGCCGCCGAGGCTGCGGGGGCCGCGGAAGCCGCAGGAGTCGGGGGCGCGGCTTCGTGGTGGGTCAGCGCCAGGAACGTCTCCTCCAGACTCAAGAGATCGTGCCCCAGCTCCTCGACCTTCCAGCGCCGGTCATGCACCAACTGGCCCACGCTGCGCCAGAGCTTGCGCCCGGGCACCGCGTCCACCTGGAACCGCACGTAGCCGTCGGTCTCGGATACGAAGGATACCTTCTGGACGTCCGGCAGCGAGCGCAACGCCGGTTCGGCTTCGGCGCGCGGCGCGGCGATCGAAACCTTCGTGCGTTCGGTCCCGCGCGCCCGGTCGCGCAGTTCGGCGACCGTCCCGTCCCCGACGATCATGCCGCGGCTGATGATCACGATCCGGTCCGCGATCTCCTCCGCCTCCTGCATGATGTGGGTCGAAAGGATCACCGTCTTCTCCTTCGCCAGCTTGCGCACGAGCTGCCGGATCTCGATGATCTGGTGCGGGTCGAGCCCGGACATCGGCTCGTCGAGGATCACCACCTCGGGGTCGTGGATCAGCGCCTGCGCCAGCCCGGTGCGCTGCTTGTAGCCCTTCGACAGCTCGCGGATGACCTTGCGGAACATCGGCCGCAGCGAACAGTGCTCGACCACCCACTCCATCCGCTCCCGCAACCGCGCGCCGGCCAAACCGCGCGCCCGGCCCACGAAGCTCAGGTAGTCCCGCACTTCCATGTCCATGTAGAGCGGCAGGATCTCCGGCAGGTATCCGACTCGCCGGCGCACCTCGAGTGGGTTCTCCAGGATGTCGATCCCGCACAGCTTCGCCGTCCCCGCGGTCGGGCGCAGATAGGTGGTGAGGATCTTCATCGTGGTCGACTTGCCCGCGCCGTTGGGGCCGAGCAATCCGACCACCTCGCCCTTGTCCACCTTGAAGCTGGCCGACTTCAAGGCCTGGACCGGGCCGTACGACATGCAGAGACTCTCTGCCTGGATCATGCGTGACTCCTTCGTTTCCGCACCGACGGCAAGGGTACGTTGGGGGGGGGCGGCCTGTTTGACTCGAGTCGCGTGCCGGGCTTGAAGTTGTTACATCTCCCGGCACGAATCGTCAACCAATTCCGCCAAGACGGCAGAGTGGACTGCAATTCCTGCAGCGGAGGCCTCGGCGCCACAGGCGTTGAATCGGCGGGGTCGCCGATCTGACCGGGGCATCGGCGCGTCGCTGGACGCGACCCGGTTCAAGAACGGCTTGCCGCCGAGCGGCCGAGCCCATCCACCAGTGCGGCCAGCACGCGCCGGGTGCCGGGGGCGAGGGGGCGGCGGGCGCAGGCTTCCTCGAGCGAAATCCAGACCGCCTCTACTTCGCCCGACGGCCGGGGCGCGGGAGTGTCGAGGACGAAGTGGACGTGGCACGCCACCACGAAGCCCTGGCGGCCCTCGTCCGTGCCGAGGTGGACGGCGAAGCTGGCGGCGGGCTCCCGCGCGGGGAGGTCGAGCCCGGTCTCTTCGGCCAACTCGCGCACCGCGGCGGCGTGCGGGTCTTCGCCCGGCTGGACCCGGCCGCCGGGGAAGGTCCAGTGGCCTTTCCACGGCTCGGTGAGACGGCGCGCGAGCAGGATCCGGCGGCCTGCCGGATCGTAGAGGCACACCGAGACCGCAGGCTGGAGATCGGTGCGCCGCGCGGGCGACTCGAGCACGGTGATCGCGCCTTCCCGGCGCGCCGGTCGCCAGCCGCGCTCGAGGTAGTAGGCGAGCACGCCGCAGCCGTCGTGGACGGCGACCGGCTCGGCGCGGCCCTCGAGTCGCTCGAGCAGTTGCTCGCCGATGCCGCGGCCGCGTTCCGAGGGGAGGAGGAACAGGGTCGACCATCCTCGCTGCGGGTCGCGCGCGAACACGCCCGCGATGCGGGTCGAGGCGAAGACCGGCGAAGGCACCAGGGCGGCGGCTTCCCCGACGGAGGCGAGGTGCTCCCGGTGGGCGGCGCGCGCGGCATCCCATTCCCGCGCCACCCGCTCGACGCCGTCGGGGTCGAAACCCAGGAGCCAGCCGTGGTCGCGCATCCGGATGGCGAAGCTTCCGCCGCGCCAGCGACCGTCGGCGGGCCCGCCGGGGGGGGGGGGGGGGGGGGCCCCCCGCTCCCCCCCGCGGCCCGCCCGGGAGGGGGG
>ORJL010086353.1_pt1 | contig 56953 bp, 44 predicted proteins | sample 1779941 | NCBI WGS metagenome assembly ORJL01 (sample SAMEA104232317, study PRJEB22302) | groundwater metagenome | biome: forest; feature: aquifer; material: groundwater | place: USA | collected 2011-08-07 | depth 5.8 m | reverse complement strand
CCGGTTGCTCTCCACCCCGCTTCACAGCGACGCAGTTACCTTCGGCTACCGAGTTCGGGCATAATCTCGGAGGAGGACTTTCACCTCCTAAATCGCGCCTGCTCCCAGGCGCACTCATTCCGGCGAAAGCCGGAATCCAGTGCGTTTTCTGGATGCCGGATCGGGCCTGCCCTGTACCCGATACGGGGTCCGGCATGACGATATTATTGTGAGACCGTTAATAAGTTTTATTTTTTAAGTATCTCAATAGACATGACATTCCAAAAGCGTAACACTTAACACATAACACCTAAAACGTAATGAATTCGACTTTTTACGAATTCATTGAAAGTGATGGAGGTACCTGTGAGACTCAATTTCCGATTTCGACGAGGGGGCCGGGGAGACGCCCTTAGCTCTTCGCTCCCCAGCAAACATCCTTTAGCACTCATCCCGCTTGCCCTCCTCCTGGCAGTGTGCGGCTGCGCCGGTAGGAGTGACAACCCGCCCGCCCCCTACGCAAACACCATCGCCCAGATGACCGTCGCCATCGAGGAGGCCATGGCGGAAAGCAACGTGACGGGGCTCTCGATCGCCCTGGTCGATGGCCAGAACGTGGTCTGGAGCCGGGGCTTCGGTTACGCCGACAAGGAAGCGAACGTCCAGGCGGGCGCCGATACGATCTATGAGATCGGTTCACTCTCGAAGACCTTTGCCGCCGCGGCCGTCATGTGCCTGGTCGAAGAGGGACTGATGGACCTCGATCAGCCCCTGGCGACCTACCTGCCCGCCTTCTCGATCAACCAGCGTTTCCCCGCCTCTGGGCCGATCACGATCCGCTCCGTGCTGACCCATCACTCAGGTATCCCCGGGGACCTGTTCAACGGGACCTTCACAGAAGGGCAGTCCTTCGATTACGATACCTGGCTCCTCGCGACCCTCAAGAACGAATACACCGCGGCCCCGGTCGGCGCGGCCCTCGCCTACTCCAACTCGGCCATCGCCCTGCTCCGTCCGGCGATTGCGGCCGTGGCGCCGGGCGGCTTCGCAACCTACGTAAACGACCTCTTCGACCGAATGGGCATGCGCACCACCTCCTACGAGCTCGATGACCGGATTTCGCGGTCAAAGCTCGCCCAGGCCTACAGCAACGGCGTGAAGCTGCCGCTCCTCTACGGCAATCTGAGCACGGCCGGCACTGTCCGATCCAGCGTCGCCGATATGGCCAAGTACATCAAGATGATCCATGCAGGGGGACTGGCCGCGGGCGGCCGCGTACTCAGCCAGACGAGCCTCGACGAGATGTTCACCCGTCAGAACGGCAACGCGCCCCTCGATTTCGACCAGCGGATCGGTCTCACCTGGTTTCTGGGCCGGCCCGATTACTATGGAGGCCGCAAAATCGAACATGAGGGGGCAACCGCCTGGTTTCACGCCCAAATCCAGATTCTTCTCGACCACCAGCTGGGGGTCATCGTGCTTTCGAACACGTCGGGGGCGGATGTGGTAGGGATTGCGGCAAAAACACTGGAATACGCCCTCAAGGAGAAAAAGGGGATCGTGCCTGCATCCGTGCCTCCGCCCGTTTATTCACCGCCCGACCTCTCCTTGACTCAGGCCCAGTTTCAGGCCCTGGCCGGGGTTTACGTCAAGGACGTCTCGGGGATGGATTTCGGCACCGTGACGATCGAGGCCGTGACCGGGGGCCTTCGCGTCCAGGGGCAACCGGACATCTGGATACCCAGGCAAAATGGATACTTTTCCTATCCCGGGACCGGTCCCGAGAGCCAGCGGGCGCAGTTCAAGTTTCAGACCGTCGCAGGCCGCTCCGTCATCTCGGTCCGCTATGAGGGAGAGGAATTCCTGTATATGGAAAGATATGAACAGGGCGCCATTCCGGCCGCCTGGACGGCGCGCCAGGGCGCCTACGCCGCCGTGAACGTCAACCCCGGCAGCACGCTCTGGCCGGGCACCAACACCATGACGATCGAAGTCGGCGCCGACGGATTCCTGCGCCTCAAGGGGACCCTCCGGGGCGACATCCCGATCAAGCCCCTCACCGATACGCTCGCCATCACCGGGGGCATCGGGCGCAATAAAGGCGAGAGCGTCCGGGTGGTGACCGTCGCCGGCGAGGAGGAAATCGAGTTCTGGGGTTTCCGGTACCGGCGGACCCTTCGAACCGTCAATACCTTCGAGGGCGGCACACTCTTTCAGACAACCGGCGCCGGTGGCTCCGGCGCTTTCAATGTGCTGGCGCTCTACGGCGACTGGCGGGAGATGGGCCGGCAGTACGGCGCCCTGGTGAACACGCAGATGAGCGAATTCTACGATCTGGCGACGGCCTACCTTATCACGACCCAGGGTGCGACCGCCGAGGACCTCAGGCAATTCGGGCAGTCCAGCTACAACCTGCAGCCTCTGCACGTACGGCAACTGATCGACGGGATGGCCGAGACCTCCGGCATGACCCAGGAAAAGCAGCGTATCGTGGCGACGCTCATGGGCGGGCTCTTCGGCTGTTCAAGCATGGACGCCTGGGGAGACTACACGGGCAGAGGGCCGCTCGTCGTAGGCCGGAACTGGGACACCTCGCGAGGGCCCTTCGACGGATACGGCCGATTCCTGACCGCCGTGGTCTACAATCCGCCCTCCCCCCAGAACAGCGTGGCCGATATCAACTATGTCGGCTCGATCTCCATGCAGACCGGCATGAACAGCAAGGGGATTTTTCTCGATCTCCAGAACGGCCAGATGTCCGACCCATTGATCTACGGAGATAGGATGCCGGGGGCCTTCCGGCTCTTTTCCTTTCTCCTCGACTCCTCCACTTCTGGGGAAATCGACGCCGCCTTCCGGGCTACGCCAACGAACATGGGTCTCATCATCAACATGGCGGCGGAAATCAGGCCGGACGTATCCGGTGCCGCAGCGGTATACGAGTGGGCAACCAATGACGTGAAGAAGAGGACGGGGAATGGCCTGCTCGCCTCCTCCAACTACTTCCTCGACCCCGCCTGGACCGGCCTTCCCGCAGTCCCCGATGGCCTAGAGGGAGGTTTCAGCAAGGAGCGGCTCGCGAATCTCCTCGCCCGGGGCGCCCAGTACAAGGGACAGATCGACGCGACGCGGATGATGCAGATCTTCGATACAACGATCCCGAGCGGCGGGCCCACCTTCCCGGACGACAGCCCACTGGAGACCTACTACCAGATCGTGGCGACGCCCGGCGACGGCACCCTGTGGCTCAAGGCGCGCGGCTACTCGGGTTGGGAGAGGATGGACCTGAAGCCGCTCTTTCTGAGGTAAAGGGAGCGGGAACGAAGCGGCTGCCCTAAGGAAAGAGGTACCTGATGCCGGCAAAGAGGCCATGGGTGCGGAGCGGCGCCCAGGTTTCGGCGATCTCGATCCCCGCAGGGATGTTGTTGAGGAAAGCCCTTCCGGCATCCGTTTGCCCGCGGCCGAGATCCGTATACCGGTAAGAGACGTCCAGGAGAGTGCGCTCGGAAAGTGTGATCCCCGTGCCCAGGGACGCCATAAAAGCAATGTCCGTTTTATGGCCGCCAGGGGTGATGGTGATCTTGTGTGCGCCGGGGTTTCCTGGGAAGCCATAAGTCATCTCGCCGAGCCGGTTATGGGCGAGCCCGGCACCGACGCCCACATAGGGCTGGAAACAGCCGCGGTTGACACCGAACACTCCCAGTATATCGAGATAAAGATCGGCCATCCCACTGTAAGAATCCATACTTGCCGACACCGGCTGATCGCCCGGTACGCCCCGAAAATTGGCCTGACCGCGGTAGCGCATGTCCGGACGGTAGGCAACGGCAAGCTCAGACCTGAGCCAGGGAAGAATTTGCTTGCCCACGGCCGCTTCCAGCAGAGGGAAGCGCCCGAAATCGCCGTAGGCGCCGATCTGCCGCCCATCGCGGCCCGGCCCGGTGCCAAAGAGGGCCGGCGGGTTCGTGGCCGCAGCGTCGGCATCGGCAAAATCGGCGGACAGGGACCACTCGAAACCGAGTGTGCCGCGCATATACCAGCCCGCGGCCCCGGCGGGCATTGCCACCAGGCATGTGAGAAGTGTAATAAGCAATAAAACGAACTTTTTCATGTCGCCATCCTGAGGTTATGTTTAACACCGGCGAAGTTGATAGCACAATGTATCATCAGCGTCCATTTTTTCTAGGCAGCTCCCGGGGCAAAGGACAATCGGCTCCGGCCTGAGCCTCGCTGGGATGGTCAATTTTAGCTTGACACAGAACTTACTTTTACCTACCCTTCGCCCACACTATCGTCCTGCCCCGAGGTGAAACTGAATTTTCATGAGCGACGCGCGTGCTTTTCCCGTCAAGACCGAAACAACCAAAACCCTGTGGGGGGATCTGTTCCGCCACGGGCGCGGGTTGTATGCCCTGCTGGTTATCATGGGCACGCTGTTGCATGCCCTGCAGATGTTGGTGATGGCGATCATCATGCCCACGGTGGTTGCCGATATTGGCGGCGCCGCATACTACACCTGGACAGCCATGTTATACACTATCGGGTCGATTGTCGGCGCCGCCGCTGTGGCCCCGGTGTGGAGCTTACTCGGAGGCGCGCGGCGTGGCTACGCCGCCTGCGCCATCACCTTCATGCTGGGCACCCTGGGCTGCGCTCTGGCGCCCGACATGGCCATGCTGAATGCGGCGCGCCTGGTGCAGGGTCTGGCCGGCGGGCTTGTCACCGGCGGAAACATGGCACTCATCAGCGGACTCTTCACCAGTGACATGCGCACGCGGATTCTGGCGATCCACCAGGCGACCTTCACGACCTCCCATCTGCTTGGCCCGTTGGTGGGCGGCGTTTTTGCGACGCTGGGCTGGTGGCGCGGCTCCTTCTGGGTTTTGGTGCCCTTTACCATCCTGTTTGCCGCTCTGGCCTGGCTCAAAATCCCCGACCATCTCGGAAACGAAGCGTTAAAAGGAAGAAACAACCGTTTGCCGGTGCTGCGGCTCTCCATGCTGGCAACGGGTGTCCTCTGCGTGGCAACGGCCGGATTGGTCAAAGATACGGGCCTGCGCTGTGCATTAATTGCCGGGGCAATTGCCCTCCTCTGGTTTACCTTTCGCCTGGACGGCACTGCGGAAAACAAGCTTTTCCCTTCGCATGCCCTGTCCGTAAACTGGCCGGTCGGACTTAGTCTTTGGATTCTCTTTCTGACGGGCTCGGTGCAGGCTACCGTGACGCTCTTTCTGCCCCTTCTTCTGCAAGTGGTGCATGGGATCACCCCGCTTTTCATCAGTTTTGTGACGATCGTGATCTCCATGGGCTGGACCCTGGGTACTTTCTCTGTCTCCGGCTGGGCAGGTTCGCGCGCCCGCTTTGCCCTTCTTGCCGGACCATTGCTCATGATCGCCGGCCTCGTCGGGATCACCTTTACCGCCCGGGTGCAAGCGCTGCCGGTGCTGACGCTGGCGGCCTTAGTCTATGGAATCGGCATCGGTGTTCACAACGTCCACCTCATCGCTAGGGCCATAGCGGCGGCCTTAAGAGGTGAGGAACGAATCACCGCCTCGGCAATGCCATCGATCCGGTCTCTCGGCACGGCCTTCGGCGCCGCCCTGGCGGGGATGCTTTCCACAATCGCCGGCCTCGGCAACGCTACGGAGCCGCAGGCGGTTGGCGCCGCAGTTACTTTTGTCTACGGATTCAACCTTATCCCTCTTGGCATTGCGGCCTTACTCATGGTACGACTGGTGCGTAATCGGCCGGAACCCTCCTAGTCATAAATATTTTTAATATCCGTAAAGACGTCAACTTGATTGCCTTTCCCCATCTTGACGATCATCCTGACATCCATCAGGGAGTACCAGACACCGAGCGTTTCTCCCTCAGGGGACTTCATGATAAAACCGTAGTGAGACTGAGCCATTTCTCCAGCCTTCGCTTGCATGGCAGAAACGAGGCCCTTGAATACCTCGAGGTCGGACGGGAGGGGTTGCCAGAGATTATTGGCAAGCACATATTTTTTCTTTAACCCGATAATCACATTTGGGTAGAGATCAGAACCATGAAAATAATAATTCATCTCGGGATCGAGCAGATAGTCGGCGAATTGCTTGGTCACTGTCGCGTCGCAAACAAAGGTCCCGTAATTACGGAATACTGAAGCCATCTTGTTTTCCTCCCTTTAAGATGCGGAAAGGCATTCAAGAAAATTACCTCTTCCCATGGGTTATGTCAAATATTGAGCGCAGGACAGTCCTCTTCTCACTTGACAATCAGGGTTATTCCTCTCTAAAATAAATATAGCGACATAACGTCAAGGAGAAGAAAATGGCAAAGACTATAATTTCATGTTTGTTATGCTTGATCGTGTTGGTTGGCTGTGCAGCCCCGCAAACGAAAACGCAAAAAGGCGCGGTCTATGGCGCGGCAGGCGGCGCCGCTGCCGGAGCGGTTTTGGGACAGGTCGTAGGTCGTGACACGAAAGGTACGCTGATCGGTGCTGCCATTGGCGCGGCCATCGGCGGGCTGGGTGGGGCCGGGGTCGGCAGGATGATGGACAATCAGGAACGGGACATGCGTGAAGTGCTGGCGACGTCGGAGGCCGCAGCCGTCCGGAGGGAGGGGAACCTTCTGGCAATCACCTTCCGCGGGGACGTGACCTTCGATACGGGCTCTGCGGAGGTTAGACCCGGTCTGCTTTCCGAAATCGATCGCGTGTCACAGGTCTTAAAACAGTATCCCGACACCTTGATCAGGGTGGAAGGCCATACCGATAGCCGGGGCTCCACGGAATTCAACAGAAATCTCTCCAATCAGCGGGCCACGTCCGTCAAGAATCTGTTGATGCAGCGCGGGGTGGGCGGGAGCCGCATCGAAGTGGTGGCCTTTGGAGAAACCATGCCGGTTGCCACGAATGACACGGAAGCGGGACGCCAGAAAAACCGCCGGGTGGAAATCAAGATTGCTCCGGCGGCCCCTGCGCAGTAACCTGGCTCGTCTCCTGCACCTCAGTTCCGCGAGGCAGGCGAAAAACCGGCCTCCGACCGCGCCACATAATCCCGGGGATCTCCACAACCGGAATGGGGCACTGCCGGAAAGGAACCACTTCCGATCCAGAGCAATATGCACCTGTCAGAGTAGCCAAACTGCCTGACAGGTGCACTTCCTCAAAGGATTAAAAGTTATCTGCTTCCGTTCAGCACCTGTAAAATATAGACAACATCATCGATATCAGGCGATGTCTTTGCCCGTCGTCGTCAGGCTCAACCGGCCGTGCTTGACCCCCCGGGCGCTGATGAGCAGGTCGCTGATGTTTTTTATCTCATCGCCCCGGCCGCGGACAATCAGCACCTCGAGGCAATTCTCGTCATCGAGATGGATATGGGTGGTGGAAATGACGGAGCGGTAATGCCGGTGCTGAAGCTGGGTCAGGAGATCGGAGAGTTCGCGGGTATGACTGTTATAGACGATGGTGATTGTCCCGATTGTCTCCTGGGACGCGGACTCCCATTCCGTTTGCACCAGAGAGTCGCGGATCAGGTCTCTTATGGCCTCCGAACGGCTGCCATAGCCTTTGCGGGCGATGAGCCGATCAAATTTTCCCAGGAGATCTTCATCAATAGAAACGCCAAAACGGGTTATCTCCATCTTCTTTCATTCCCCACAAAAGTCTTTCATAAGTGAGAAATTGCTTTCCCGCAGGAAAGCAATTTCGTGAACGCTGTTATCCCCTTAATCGGGGTTCGGCAAAAACTGCCGGTAAAGGTCCAGGATCTTCCCAGCCGCATATTCCCAGCGGATATTCTTCAGTTCGGCACGGGCCTGCCTGGTCATCTCCCGGACCAGGGCGGGATGCTTTAAGAGGGCAATCATCTTGCCGGCAAGTTCCTGCACATTCCAGAAATCAACCTTCAGGGCATGACGGAGTATCTCGGAAACTCCCGATTGCCGGGAAATAATCACCGGGACATCGTACAGCATGGCCTCAAGCGGCGAGATGCCGAAGGGCTCCGAGACGCTGGGCATTACATAAAGATCGCTCATGGCAAACATCCGCTCCACCTCCGGGCCGCGGAGAAACCCCGTGAAACGGAAATTTTTCCCTATCTTCAGCCCTGCCACCTTCTCGACCATCCGCGGCATCATATCGCCCGTACCAGCCATGACGAAGCGCGCCTCGGGGATAACTTTTAACACATCCGCTGCCGCCTCGACAAAATAGTCCGGCCCCTTCTGGAAGGTAATCCGCCCCAGGAAAAGCACGATCTTCTCCCCTTCCCTCTTTTCCGAGCGTGCCCGTATCGCGCATTCATCGCGGGAAACGGCGTTGTGGATAACGGTGATCCTCTCCGGCGCGATCCCATAGCGCTTGACGATGATTTCCTTCGTATAGTGGCTCACGGCAATCACGTGATCCGCTTGTTCCATCCCCTGACGCTCCATAGCATAGACATCCCTGTTGATGTTTTCTCCACTGCGGTCGAATTCCAGGGAATGGGCGTGGTAGATATAGGGCCGGCCGCTGATCTGTTTGGCGCGGACACAGGCCGGGACGGACGTCCAGTCGTGGCCGTGGATGAGGTCGAACCGTTCGCGCCCCGCGATGATTGCCGCGGCCTCGCCGTAACGCCGGACTTCCGCCTGGAGATGGGGGCCGTAATCGCCCGATAATTCGGGCCAGGGCGGAGCAACGCCCCGGTCCGCATATCTCCGCGCCAGATAGGCCCGATACTGCGCTTCATCCATATAGGGACGCAGGGGAGAGTCGATATCCTTCCATTTAACCTTAGGCTCTGTCTCGGCCGGCATGGCCCCCTGCCGGGTGAGGGGGACATCGGATGCGGAGAGGAGTTTTACCGGACCGTCCTTTCTTTCCCCCCTGATTCTGGGGACCACGAAGATAATCTCCTGGCCTGCTTTCGCCAGGGCCGACGTAATCCCGAAACAGGCCGTGCCCAGACCACCGCTTATGGAGGGAGGAAATTCCCAGCCGAACATCAGGATACGCATTTTGGCCTCCCACCCTACCTTTCTAAGAAGCGGAGGTCCGTTTCAATAAGTCATCCGTAAGCTTTACCAAGCTGCCTCCTCCTTTGTTTTCCTGAAGAAAGTTGAGGAAGGCGGCCGCCGCCGGGGAGAGCGTCTTGCCCTTGAGGTGAATGATATCGATATTCATGGTGAAGACGCCTTCGTCCAGGTCAATGGCAACCAATTCCCCCCTCCCTATCTCATCCCTCACACAGATGCTTGAAAGAAAGGAATATCCTTTATCCTTTTTTAACATGAACTTGATGAATTCCGTGTTCCCTGCCTCGATAATGGCCGCGGGCTTTAAACCCCTCTTCTCAAACTCCTGCCAGATGTTGAATTTGGTGGCTGACCTGGCGTCGGTAAAGATAAGCGGCTCTGCAGCCAGCATCTGAAGGGAAACGCAGCCCTTTTTCCGCAGCTTACAGCGGGGAGAAGCCACGAGGATTAGTTCATCTGTCGTGAAAGGGATGATGTCTATCCTCTCCGAATAAGGGACTCTGGCGACAATCGCCAGTTCGAACCAATGCTGCATGATGCCCTCTACGAGTTCCCGGGAACTCCTTTCGTCGAGGTGAATGGCTATCTGTGGGTACCGGTCCTGAAAGGAGGAAACAATGATGGGCATGAGGTACTGGGCCATAGTCTTTGCCGCGCCGAGGCTTAAAGAGCCTTTTCTGAGATCCTGCAGTTCTTTCACAGCATTTGTCGCTTCATCGACAAGGCTGAATATCTTTCCCGCGTAATCATAAAGAAGCTTACCGATCTCGGTGGGCCTCAATTCCTTTCCGAATCTATCCAGGAGGGTAAAACCTAAATCGCGTTCCAGGGAGCGCACCTGGATGTAGACGGCCGGCTCGGTAACAAAGAGCTCTTCGGCTGCTTTGGCGAAAGTCCCCGTTTTGATGACACTGTACAATGCCCGCAACTGGTTAAGATTCATATTTCAGAATACCCCTTCAGGCGACCATTTCGTCATATATAATTTTATTAATAAAATTATAAAATTAATTGTCTTGACCTGTCAATGCTTAATTGTAATTATCGCTCCACACAGCTTGTGGGCGAGAAAACAATCATCATCAACAACAGCCAGGAGGCGGAATTATGAGGGAATTGGAATTCGACGGCATTATCATCGGCGCCGGTCCGAATGGGCTCACCACGGCAGGATATCTTGCGAAGGCAGGGTTAAAAGTTGCCGTCCTGGAAAGAAGATATGAGATCGGCGGGGGGTTGGCCACGGAAAACCTGCTACTTCCGGGCATGCTTGTGGACAGTCACGCCATCTACCACATGATGTGCGAGTATGCACCGCCCTTAAGGGATTTCGAGCTGGAAACAAGATACGATCAGAAGTGGATTTATCCCGATCTCCAGGTCGTCATGCCCTTTCAGGACGGCACCTTCCTGGCCCTCTACAGCGATCCCAAAAAGTCCGCGGAGTCCATCCGGCGGTTCTCCGAGAAGGACGCGGAGACCTTCCTCAATTTCGCCGCCATTTCGGATGAGGCGATGGATATTTTCCTTGCTCCGGCAAGTTACGTCAATCCTCTGCCGAGTCTGGAACAGGCGGCTAAGCTTGAGCTTCATCAGGCCACGAAGTGGGACGATGAATTGACAGGCTATACGCCAAAACAGATCGTTGACTCCTGGTTCGAAAACGACAGGGTCCGGACACTTTTTCTGTATCTTTCCACCATGTGGGGGCTTGATTACGACCTGGAAGGTCTGGGGTATCTGGTGCCCCTCATGATAAATCGGGGATGGCATTTCCGGCTGAGTCACATGGGTTCCCATCACGTGGCCCACCTGTTCGGGAAGTATATTTCCGAGAACGGCAGCAGGATCATCAGCGGCTGCGTGATCAAGAAAATCATTATCGAGGATAACGAAGCCAAAGGCGTCGAACTCGACGACGGCACAATCATCAAAGCCGGCAAATTCGTTTGCAGCGCCCTTAACCCTCATCAGACATTTTATGACTATGTGGGCAAAGAGCATCTCGAACCCGAATTGATTACGCGGCTGGACCAGTGGAAGTATTCGGACACGAGCTTCTTCACTGTCCACCTGGCCCTTACGGAAACACCGCAGTTTAAGATCTTCGAGAAACACCCGGAACTCGCCAAGGCCCTTATCTACATCATCGGCTACGAAAGGGAGCAGGATCTGGTGGACCACTTTGAGGCTTCCAAGAGGGGAGAACTGCACGACGGGGGATTCAATTGCTGTTTCCCCTCCATCCATGACCCGATCCGCGTCCATCGTCGTCCCGACAGCTTTGTAAAACATATCGGCCTCATCTCCATGGAGTGCGCCCCCTACAACCTGAAAGAGGGAGGAGCCCCGGCCTGGAACAGGATGCGGAGACCCTATGCGGAGCGTTGCAAAGCCGTTTTGGAGAAATATGCGCCGAACATGAATAAAAGTTCGATCGTTTGGGATTATATCGGCACACCTTTAGATACGGAAAACAAGTTCCCGGACATGAAACAGGGTTGTTTCAAACAGGGGGCCTACCTCCCCCTGCAAATGGGTTATTTCCGACCGAACGAATACTGCAGCCAGCACGATACAACCATCAGGAAGCTTTACATAGGGGGCTCCTCAACCCATTCGGGCGGCATGATTACCTATGGCCCCGGTTTCAACGCCGCTGAGAAGATCGCCGAAGATCTGGGCATTAAGAAGTGGTGGCCGGAGGCGCGCGGCGTGAAAGAAGCAAGGGCTATCGGACTGTTTTAGAAAGTCAGAAAGGAAAAGCATTATGTTTATACGATCAACGGGCTTAGGTAGAACGTTGCTCACGGGAAGGGTCGCCAAGATTGTTGCCACGACCATGGTTCCCTCGACCCTGGAAAAGTCCCAGAACGGCGTCGCAGAGCCGGCACGCCTTCTGGTGGAGATGGAAATTACCAACCCCGTCCACTGGACGGTGCGGGCTTTTATCGACCCCCAGGACTTGCGGGCAATGCTGAAGATTATTCTTACTAGTCCCGGACTCATGTTCAGTTGCCTGAAGTTTCTCTTCCGGAAGGGAACGAAGTACGACGAGTCTGCAAGGCAAGAACTTCCTGCAGCCGGCACTGCGCCCATGCCGTTACGGGCTGCTGCGCCGCTACCAGTACCGGCTCTGGCGCCCAAAGGACCCAGCGCCATTCCCGCGAGGAAAATTAGCTAATCTGAGAGAGGGAGGCATTATGCCGGACAAAAAGTATGATGCAGTGATCGTCGGAGGTGGTCATCACGCCACAATCATCGCTTGTTATTTACAGCGCGCCGGTCTCAAGACGGCCATGTTTGAACGGTGGCACGAGATGGGCGGCGGAGCCTGCGGCGAAGAATTGCCGGTGCCGGGTTTCATCCAGAACGTATGTGCCCACTTTACGAGGTTCTATACGAATCCGGCCTACAGCGATTTTAATCTGCGTGATCGCGGCTTGGTGTATCTCTTTCCGGAAAATAATGAAGCCTGGCTATACCCGGACGGCAGCTATATCCTCGGCAAGTCGATCTTCCCCGTGGTTGATCCTCTTACGGGAAGATCGGAATTCTCGCCGGCAGCAGCCGCTTATACCGTCAAGGAAATAGCAAAGATCAACAAGGACGATGCCAACACCGTTGAGGATATCATCGGAAGATTCAATAATAAGTGGAAAAAAGCCTTTGGACGTTATCGCTTCACCGGGCCGGACGAATGGGGCAACGGGCCTGATCCGCTGGAGGCGCTCCTTGATGACCCGAAAGACGGACTGGACCCGGATATCGCTTTGGGGACCGTAGGCGAGATTGCCACGAAGATGTTCAAAAGCCCCGAAATGCAGACCTTCTATATGCGGGCGATTCAGACGTCAAACGGTCTGCTGCCCCAGGACAGGCCAGGGCCTTACTGGCACATCCATGCCCTGGGACTCATTTGTTCCATGGACGCCGCGGCCATCGTCACGGGCGGTACCCACAGCATCACCCATGCGCTGCTGCGGGCCTTTGAGGAATACGGCGGCGAGTTCTTCGTCCTGCATGAAGTAAAGAAAGTGTTGAGCGACAACAAAAAGGCCTATGGGATTGAACTGACGAACGGTGACCGAGTATTGGCTGATATCGTGGTCAGCGACCTGAGCATAGAACTCACCATGGACGTATCCGGTAAGGATAACTGGCCGGACGATCTCTGGTCCAAGGGGCAGAAGCTGAAAGAAAAACCGCCGACGCTGGATGACAAAGGATATGAGAGGACCCAGCTTTTTTGGGGCAACATTGCCCTGATGGAAGCACCGCAATATCCGCAAAATCCCGAACTCGGCATGGTTCCGAGACTGTATTTCGGCAAAGCCGACCCGGAATATTTCTTGAGCGGCCGTTATCAGAAGGAGCGTTGGGAAAAAGGGATCGCCGATCAGCTCTATCTCCTGGTCGCACCGGACGTACAGTGGGACAAGACCCGTGCACCTGCCGGAAGATTTGCCGCCCTGGTGGAAGAGTTTACCTGCCCCTGGAGAAATTTCCCTGAACGCGACTGGCTCCGGATGAAGAAGGAGGTCGAGTTCCGGATGGTGGAAGAGTGGGGCAAATATGCCCCCAATGTGACCATGGATAATTTCATCTCCGCCTGGATCGCCACACCCGACGATGTCGTCAACAGGAATCCCTGTATGCCCCAGGGCGGTTGGGGGGGGCTCGATGCCCATTACGAATGCTCCGGCAGATTGCGGCCCTTCCCCGAGATCTCCGGCTACCGCCTGCCGTTGAAGAATTACTACCTCTGCTCATCGGCGGCGCATTCTGCGCACGGCATCGGCCGCGGCAGCAGCTACAATTGTTATAAGGCTATTGCTCAGGACCTGGGGCTGAAATATAAGCCCTGGGAAGAGCGCGGCTGGTAACAAAGGAACCTGCGGGGACAAAAGGCAATTTTGGTTTCTGGATTCTAGATTTTAAATTGAGGTACCACTAATCCAAAATCCATAATTGATTTTCGAAGGAGGGGGGATAGATGAAACCTGACGTAAAGTGCGGCCTCTGTATTCTGGAGTGGGTTTATGGCCGGACGATACCGCAGAACAGGAATAAAGATATCCCCCGACTGTTCAAGAATATCGTCCAGCTTCTTTCCCACCAAATGAAAGCCACAGCCAACTTGGGCTTCCTGTGTAACCAGGCCGTGGAATTGATCTATGAATTTGTTACCCCGCAATCTGATTTCTGGGAGGGGATCAAGCAGGAGACCAATGAGTACGTAAAAGGACTACTGCCGCAGGCCGAGGCTTATATCAATAAGGCCGGAACGGCGCAGGAAAAGTTCAAGAGGGCCTGCCGCCTGGCTGCCGCCGGGAACGTGTCCCCCCTGAGCGCACCAGCCGGCAGAAGTGCCATGGCCTTTCCCGAGGCCCTCGCCATCATGGCCGGCAAGGGACCTTTCCCCGTGGTTGCCGGTGACGTGTACGCCGCCGCTCTCCAGGCGCACCATGTTTTCTATGTAACAGATAACGCCGGTGAAATAGGCTTTGACGCACTCCTGGTGGCACAACTGAAGGAAATGGGCCTGAGCGTAACCGTGGCTGTAAAGGAACCGGCGTATTTTGAGGATGCGACGGGCAACGATGCGGCCTTTTTCAACCTCGACGGCAAGGCCGATAAGGTGGTGGCAGTCAACAAGGTTTTTCTCCCGGGGAAAAGCAGATCGGCCGCCGAACGGGCCTTTCGCCGGAGCGATCTCGTAATCGCGAAGGGAACGGGAAACTATGAAGCCCTGGCCGGCGCCACAGAGGGAAAGCCTACGATCTATCTTTTGAAAATCAAGTGCGATCCTATCGCCCGGGATATGGGAATAAGTGAGGGACGGTTTGCCGTCAAACTGGACGAAGGTAACTGCTTAGGTAGATAGACTGTAGGCTTTTAGACTGTAGGAACGCGTGCAGCCACTAACAGCCTACAGCCTACAGCCTAACCGCCGAAAAGGAGGTGATATTAGTCTCAGATGAAAAATTTATCGGGAAAAGTGGTTATCATCACGGGAGCAGGGAAAGGGCTGGGCAAGGCCTTTGCCTTGAGGTTTGCCGACGAAGGCGCCCGGTTGGTCCTCGTAACCAGGAAAGACATGGCAGGCCTTAAAAAGGCGGCGGAGGAAGTAGCTGCCCGAGGTGCGGACTGCATCTTTTTCCAAGGGGATGTTACGAAGCTCGAGGATATGCAAAAAGTGGCTGCTGAGACGGCAAAGCAGTTCGGAAGAATCGATGTCCTGGTCAATAATGCCGCTTACTATTTCGGCGTCGAGCGGCGGCCCTTTGATCAGATCACGCCCGAAGAGTGGGACCTGATGATGGGCATCAACGTCAAGGGACCCTGGATCTGCGCCAGGACGGTATTTCCGGTCATGAAGGCGCAGGGGAAGGGTAAGATCATCAACCTCACCTCGGAGGTATTTTTTACGGGTTCTAACGGTTTTGTGCACTATGTTGCCTCCAAGGGCGGAGTTGTGGGATTGACCAGAGCGCTGGCCGCCGAGCTGGGACCGGATCACATTACGGTTAACGCTGTGGCGCCTGGCTTTACCGACACCGAGGCGAGCCGCACCATAGCGGATGTGACAAAATATGACACGTCGAAAACGCCGCTCCGCAGGCTGGGCACGGCCGCAGACATCGTGGGAGCGGTAATTTTTCTGGCTTCTGATGACGCGGACTTCATCACGGGGGAAATAATACTGGTGGATGGCGGACGGGCCATGCACTGAAAAGGGCAATTATGGATTCTGGATTCTAAATTTTGCATTAAGGTGCCACTAATCCAAAATCCATAATGCAAAACCCATAATTAATTTTCGAAGGAGGGAATATACCATGAAGATTTATGATTGCGTGCCAGGATTAGAATTTGATGAGCAAGCTGATCTTGAACAGTCCCCGGTCTGGTTTCTCGATGGTACCCACTCTGTCCCTCCCTGGACGCCGATGTTCGGGTGGCTCTGGATCAATTTCTGCCGGCACGGGATGCAATACGGGGCCGAGACGCTGCAGTTGCCCACTGTCCATGGCTGGGACTGGCGTTTTAAGGATGGAGGTGCTTACCTGACGCTCTTGCTGGTGGGTTCGGAGGAAGAGAAAAAAGCCCGCGAGGCAAAATTCACGCAGGCCATTCGGCCTTTTGTGGAAGACTACGATAAACTCTGGACGGGCTTGCTGGAGGAGCTGTTCGTTCGTTACAAGAAAATAAAAGCGGTAGACGGCGAAAAAGCGACCCAGATGGAACTCCTGGAAAACTTCGAGTACGCCATCGCCACCTGCCGCAGAATGTGGGAAATCCACATGTATATGATGTATGGCACCTACACGCCCTTCGTACTATTTGAAAGACTTTGCAAGCATCTGCTCAACATCGATGATACCCATCCTGATTTTCAAAAGCTGATGACCGGCTTTGACAATGAGAGTTTCCGCGTCGATCGCGGTCTTTGCGACTATGCCCAGAAATTAAGAGACATCGGCATGGAAGCAACCCTACAGGCGACTGCCCCCAAAAATTGGGAAGCCAAGCTCCGGGCAACCGAAAAGGGACGCGATTTCCTTAAAGACTTTGCGGTGTTCCTGGACACTAAGGCCGGCTGGCGGATGGAGAGAATGGCCGAGATCTGTGTGCCCACGTGGGCAGAAGATCTGCCTCAGGCCTTCGATAAGGTGGCGGTTTACCTGAAGGCGGGGGAAAAGTTTGATCTCGAAAAGAAGAGACTGGCCCTCGAAGAGGAAAGGAAAAAAACAGAGGTTGCCTTGCTGGCTAAAGTCTCAGCCGAACAGCGGGGCTGGTTTTCCACGCTCATGAAAATTGCCCAGAACTGCAGCCGGTTCAGTGAAGAGCATAACCACTACCTCGATCAGAACACCCACGCCCTGCTGCGCAAGACCTGTCTGGACTTGGGCAGACGTTTTGCGGCCGCGGGAACTTTCTTGGAGAGGGATGACATCTTTTTCCTCATGCCCGATGAAGTCCGGAAAGCCGGCCTCAACCCCGGCCAATTCAACCTCAAGGGCATCGTGGCGCGCCGCCGGGCCGAATGGAATGAGTGGAACAAGAACGGGAACCCGCCCGTCATTTTAAAGGATGGCTTCAGCATGCCGCAAGCCATGGAGGTGATGGTAAAATCCATGGACCCGATCGCTCTCAAGGTAGTCGTAGGTACCATGCCGGAGGCTCGACCCGATCTCAAGGCCGACCTCTTCGGAACGTGCGGTTCCTCCGGAGTGGCCGAAGGCATTGCCCGGGTTGTCTTCAAGGATGAAGATCTGGCCAACATCCAGAAGGGGGATATCCTTGTCGCGGTGAGCACCTCGCCGGCCTGGACGCCGGTCTTCGGGATGATCAAGGGGGTGGTGGTGGACAGAGGCGGCAGTCTCTCCCATGCCGCCATCGTCGGCCGGGAATATGGCATCCCCGTGGTGATGAACGTCTTTGAAGGGACAGCCAAGCTTAAATCGGGACAAAGAATAAAGGTGGACGCCAATTTAGGAACGGTCGTGATCCTGTCGTAAATTTTTTACGTGGAGGTGAGTTGTGTTTCTTTTCGTTCAACAATGGGAAATTATCAAAGGCAAGGAGGTTGATTACTCTAATTTTATCCTGCGGAAACATCTGCCTGTCATGGCCCGGGTGGGCCTCAACATCATCGGCGGATTCCATGTCATCCTGGGCTCCGGTCCGCGGATAACCTCCGCGGCAGTGGCCGATGATTTTCTGAGCCTGCAAAAGGCCGTACAGAGTGATGAGTTTATTGGAGTAACCAAAGAGCTGCATGACTATGTTTACAATTACAGCAACGCCGTCCTCAAAGACACGGGCCGGGTGGACATGGCTAATTACAGCATGGCGCTCGGCACCTGGCGCTTTAATCAGTACTTTAAACTGGTGCCGGGTACGGAAGCGGAATACACGGACTTCCTGAAGAATGATTATCTGCCGATGCTGGCAAAAGTGGGTATTCGGGTTCAGGCGGAGTGGCAGGTTATCATCGGTAACGCTTTGCGTCTGCTGCTGGAAGGGGTCACGAGCAGCCTGGTCGATGTTGCGCAAGCAATGGTGACGGATGAATACCGCCTCCAGAGACGCCGGTTGCTCGCCAATTTTGCGAACGACTACAGCAGCAGGATTCTGGCGCCGACGGGGAGGGTAGAACTCGCCTACCTCTTAGGTGAGATGACCAAAGCGCTGTAATCACTAGGCAAGCAGGCACAAAGGGACAAAGGCACAGAGACGGAAAGAAGAAAACCGGGAAGGAAGATAGGGCGATGGCCAGAAACGGAAACATCTACTGGAATCCGATCATGGAAACGATGGGGCGGGAAAAGCTCCGGGAACTGCAGGTGAAGAAGTTCAGGCGGATCTTCACCTGGGCTTACGAAAACTCGCCCTTTTACCGGAAGCTTTACCGGGAAGCCGGCCTGGAACCGGGCGACCTTAAAACCTACGAGGACATCCAAAAGGTCCCCAAGACGGATAAGGGTATGTTGAGGGATGTCCAGAACCGGCCACCCTTCCCCTATGGCGATATGCTGGCTGTGCCTCTCCGGCAGGTCACGGAATTCCGGCAAACCAGCGGAACTACGGGAACCCCTGTATACCAGGCCGACTCTTGGCAGGACTGGGAATGGTGGGCGGAGTGCTGGGCTTATATACTTTATGCTCAAGGCTACCGGGATACGGACCGGATGTTTATCCCCTTCGGTTACAACATTTTTGTTGCCTTCTGGGCCTGTCACTATGGAGCGGAAAAGCTCGGCTGCGAAGTGGTGCCCGGAGGGGTGCTGGACACGGAGGCGCGGATCATGAAGATGCAGGAACTCAAGTGCAACTGCTTTGGCGCGACTCCGACTTATGTGCTCGGCATGGCCGATACGGCAAGGAAGATCGGGATTGATCCCCGTTCGCTCGGCATCCAGCGGATCACCTGTGCCGGTGAGCCGGGTGCCAGCATCGCCACCACGAAGAAGCGGATGGAGGATGCCTGGGGAGCGAAGGTATACGACCACATCGGGGCCACGGAAATAGGCGCCTGGAGTTACATGTGCACCTCCCAGAGGGGCCTCCACGTGAACGAGGCCTTCTTCCTCGTCGAGATTGAGGATATGGATACCGGAGAAATCATCGATCAGCCGGGCAAGAACGGCAAGATGGTGATCACCGCTCTGGACCGGATGGCGAAGCCCTGCATTCGTTTCGATTCTAAAGATGTAATCCGCTGGGCCGACTATGACTGCGCGTGCGGTCGCACCTTCCGGAGTATCGACGGCGGAGTTGTCGGCCGGGCCGATGACATTACCAAGGTCAAGGGCGTACTCCTGGCCCCGACGGCCATCGAGGAAGTGGTGCGGAGTTTTACGGAACTGAGTGATGAATATGAAGTTGTGGTCAGCAAAAGGGGCGACATCGATGAAATACTCCTGAAGATAGAGATCATGCCGGGATGTGAGCCAAAGGAAGCGGATATTCTCAAGCGTTTAAAAGATCTGCTCCGGGTCAAGACGAATCTCGGGTATAAATTGGAAATTCACCCCTACGAAAGCCTGCCCCGCTATGCCTTGAAGGCAAAGAGGTTCAAAGATCTGAGAGGGCATTAATTAGGAGAAACTACCATGAAAGCCCGGTTAGACATCGAGAAAATGGATGCCAAAATCAAAGAGATACGAAAAGCCGCCGAAGAACTCCAGGAGCTGGGGGGAGATATCGAGGCCGTCCAGAAGAATCTGGTGCGGCTCCTCGCGAGTACGAAAATGCTGGAGTTAAACATTTCCGATGCCCTAGGGCTCGGGTAATATGGAAAGCGGTGCGCCGCTTTACGGGCGGTCTGGATGGGCCGGGGGGCCGAGATAAGCCTGAGGAGTCACAAACATGGAACAATGGATCTATAGGTTCGAAGAACTGGGCACAGACTGTAACGATCTGGTAGGGAAGAAATGCGCCAACCTCGGCGAGATGAGCAAGCTCGGCATGAGGGTGCCCTACGGTTTTGCCATATCGGTGCAAGGATTTGAGGAATTCATGAATTTAACCGGCCTGACCCGCCTGGTTCAGGAACGCATCGAACCGTGCCGGGAGATGCTTAAAAAGGTGGAAGTCTGCCGGGAAGAGAGCCTCGCCGTCCAGGAACTCATAGAGTCGACAGCGATGCCCGAGGCGATGAAGAAAAAAATAGTGACTCATTACCGTGAGTTATGCCGTAAGGTAGGACGGCCGGACCTCTCCGTCGCGGTCCGTTCGAGCGGCATCGTAAGCATGCCCGGACAGATGGATACCTATCTGAATATTATCGGCGAGGATGCCGTTATTGAACATATCAAGAAGGTCTGGAGCAGCGCTTACACGGCGCGGGCCATGATGTACCGGATCGAAAAGGACTTGCCCGTGGAGTGGGCGCCCATCGGCGTGGCGGTGATGATGCTGGTGGATGCGAAAGCCGCGGGCGTAGTCCTGACGGTGCTGCCCACGACAGGCGACACAACGAAAGTGGTAATCGAAGGGAATTGGGGATTGGGAGAGAGCGTGGTCAGCGGAGAGATCACCCCCGATTCTTTTACGGTGGAGAAAGAGGATTTAAAGATCACCAGCAGAATGGTTACCCGCAAACAGGGGATGGTGGTACGGGAAGCTTCCGGAACGGCTTACGTAAAAGTCCCCGAAGATTTACAGGACAAACCCTGTCTTGACGACGCCGAGCTGGTCGATATCGCCAAAACCGCCCTGGCGGTAGAGAAACACTTTGGCCTTCCCCAAGATATGGAGTGGGTTGTGGATAAGAATCTCCCCTTTCCGGAAAACATCTTCTGGGTGCAGGCCCGACCAGCGAAGTTTACCAAAGCCGATAAAGAAAAAGATATTGACTACATAATCAATCTGATGGTGGGCATGTTCGACTGATGTTTTATCAGGAAAGGGTTCAGACGTGAAAGAGATCACAATTAACGTCAATGGTGTTCCCAAGCGGATTATCGCAGATCCGAAAAAGACCTTGCTCAAGGTAATTAGGGAAGACTTGCATCTTACCGGAACCAAAGCGGGTTGCTCGGCAGGTCATTGCGGAACATGCGCAGTTCTGGTAGACGGAGACGTTACCATGTCGTGCCGCTACCCGATAGAAAAGGCAAAAGATAAGAATATTATCACCATCGAGGGCATAGGAAGCCTTGCCAACCCTCATCCTCTTCAGTTAGCCTTTGCCTCGAATGGTGCGGTGCAGTGCGGTTTTTGCACGCCAGGGATGATAATCCGGGCCAAGGCGCTTCTGGACAAAAATCCCCAGCCTACGAGGGACGATATCAAACAGGCGATTCAACCGCATCTGTGCAGGTGTACGGGATATAAAAAAATACTGGAAGCCATTGAAACGGCCGCAGCTTTTTTACGCAAGGAGATCCATTCTATTATACCCGAAGTAAGCAAGAAAATAATAGGTGCGGAAGTTGCGAGACGTGATTCTTTAGCAAAAGCTACCGGCACTACATTATTTGCCGATGATTTCCCTATTGACAATTGCGTTTATATGAAGGTTGTACGCAGCCCCCATCACCATGCCAAGATCGTAAGCATTGATAAGTCCGAAGCATTGTCCATGCCCGGTGTTCTGGCTGTGTTCACGGCCGGGGATGTGAAGGGAACTAATATACTTAAGATGGCAGGCGATGATCAGCCCGTCATCTGCCACGGCAAGGTGCGCATGGTCGGCGACCCCGTGGCGGCAATTGTTGCCGTCTCGGAGCAAGCTGCGCTCGACGCCCTCGACAAGGTGAAAGTTGTCTATGAAGTGCTGACGGCAGTCTCTACGGTGGCCGATGCCCTTAAGGAAGGCGCTCCGCAAGTTCATGAAGGGAAAGGCAACCTCTTTTTCGAACAACCTATCGTGTACGGCGACGTTACGAAAGGTTTTGCCGAAGCGGATGTTGTTGTAGAGCGTGATTTCGCAACCCAGGCCATTGAACATGCCTATCTGGAAACCGATTCCGGCATTGCTTATGTCCATGAGAATGGACAGTTGGTAGTCATGTCACCCAGCCAGAACATTTACCAGCACAAAAAAACGATCGGCGAGGCAGTCGGCGTCGGCGCCGATAATGTCCGCATGGTCCAGACGCCCACGGGCGGTGCCTTTGGCGGCAAGCTGGACGTATCCGTAGGAGGAATTCTCGGTGTGGCGGCCCTGGCATTAAAGCGGCCCGTTAAGCTCGTGTATACCAGAGAAGAGACATTTGCCGCGACAACCAAGCGCCATCCTTTTTACATGAAGGCAAAGATGGGCGTTAAAAAGGACGGGACAATCACGGCTTATAATCTCGATTGCCTTGCCGACGGCGGCGCCTACAAATCCTTCTCCGGCAGCGTGGTAACCCGCGGCATTGCCCATGCGAGCGGCCCTTACCGCATGCAAAGCGCGCATATAGTCGGCAAGGCCGTATATACAAACTCGGCCATCAAAGGGGCCATGCGGGGCTTCGGCGCACCGCAGACGGCATTTGCCATTGAATCTCTCATTGATGAAGCGGCGGTAAAGATAGGCATGGATCCCTTTGCCTTCCGCAGGAAAAACGGATTCGTCCGAGGGGATGAAACGATATGCGCGCAAAGGCTTACGGATAATTTCGGATTTCTGGAATGTCTGGAAACGGTCCGTCCTCACTATGAAAGGGCTCTAATAGACGCAAATAGCGGATCTACAAAAGAATTGAAGAGAGGTGTAGGCCTGGGTGCGGTATTCTTTGGCCCGGGACGGAGCGCCCCCGATCAATCCGAGGCCTGGGCGGAATTGCTGCCCGACGACAAACTCCAGATATGGATCGGTTCGGCTGATATGGGTCAGGGTTCGGATACCATGTTCTGGCAGATTGCCGCCGAGACCTTCGGCTATCCGCTGGAAAAGGTGCTTGTCTGTTCGACAGACACCAATTTTGTGCCCGACGGCAATTACTCAGCCGGTAGCCGCCAGACCTATGTATCCGGCAAGGCTGTGCAGTTGGCTTCGCAACAGCTCAAGAAGACGATGCTGGAGAACGGCTGCCGGACTTACGCCGATATGAAGGCGAAAAATATCCCGACGATTGCCAAGGTTATGCACCAACCGGCAACGACAAAACTGGATGCGGTGGACGGTCATGGAACGCCTTGGGAAACCTATTCCTTTGGCGTACAATTAGCTGAAGTGGCAGTGGATACAAAATCGGGCAAGGTAACTGTTTTAAAAATAACCGCTGCCCATGATCCGGGAACCATCATTAATAGAATAAATGTGGATGGCCAGACCTGGGGAGGCATCGTCCAGGCATACGGTTACGCACTTTCCGAGGAGTATATATACAATGAAACAGATAGTTTTGCGAAGTTCCGGATACCCCGGGCCAAGGATATCCCGGAAATAGAAGTCCACTATGTACAAATACCCAGGGAGAAAGGACCCTTCGGGGCCTGCGGCATGGCGGAATTTTGTCTGGTGCCTACAGCCCCTGCTATTGCCAACGCAGTTTTCCATGCCTGCGGCGCCCGGGTATGCGACCTGCCAATCACGGCCGAGAAGGTAAAGAAGAATCTGCCTTAGTGCAAATCAATGAGTGGGAGGCCTTACAGGAGGGGGGGAGCGATTGCACACCGAGTACAGCCAGATTTTTGAACTGGCAAGACCCTACTTGAATATTCGTAAAAACGATATCCATACGGAGATCGTTTATCGTTTTGCGATAACATTATTGGAAGACGAACCGGGCGATGCGGCAGTAACGATACCGGCGGCCATCTGTCATGATATCGGGTGGAGCAAGGTACCGGAAGAGCTGCACTTAAGGGCCTTTGGACCGGTTTTTGACCCGGCGCTGACACGCCTGCACGAGCTTGAAGGAGTAAAATTGGCCCGGGATATTTTACGGGAAGTCCAGTATGAACCGCAAAAGACAACGGAGATACTAGCGATTATCGAGGGACATGATACGCGTTTGACGGCGCTTACGGAAAGCGACAAAATTGTCAAAGATGCCGATAAATTATTCCGTTTTGACCCTATCGGGTTAGCCATTGATGCGGAGCGCTTCAACATAGAGAAGGGGGTGCACGCCCATTGGCTGGAGCAACAGATCGAGCGCTGGTTCTTTACCGAGACAGGCAAAAAGCTGGCCAGAGAAGAGCTGGGGAAACAATTTTGATGAATTCGTAAAAAGGCGGATTCATCACGTTTTAAGTGTTATGTGTTACGTTTTATGATTTAATAATTAATCATGATATCAATTACTTAACACATAAAACCTAAAACTTAACACTTCTCGAAAAAAGCCTTTTCGTACTTTTTGCGAGACCATAATTTTCAATTTTCGGCAGCGGCAAGAGATGAGAGAGATGAGAAATGATAAACAAAAGGGCTGACGATGCTCCAACCGTGGTTATCCTGGGAGCCCTCGATACCAAAGGCGCCGAGATTACTTACCTCCAGGAAGCCATCCGGCGGATGGGCGTAAAGACACTCCTGATGGATGTGAGCATCGGCGGCGAACCGGCGCTACGGCCCGATATTTCCTCCCGTGAAATTGCGGCGGCAGGCGGCGGGGACATCAGGGAGATACGCTCCAGCCGGGACACGGGCCGGGTTACTCCCATTATCATTAAAGGTGCCATCCATAAAGCCCTGGCGTTGCATGCCGCCGGACTGCTGGACGGCATCATAAGCATCGGCGGGGCAAGCGGGACGACCATCGGGACGACGGTCATGAAGGGCTTGCCCTTTGGAGTGCCCAAATTGATGCTTTCCAGCACGGCCTCCATGCCGGCTTATGCCGCCGAATATATCGGCACGAAAGACATCGCCTTGATGCATTCCGTCGTGGATATCGCCGGACTCAATGATTTACTGAAAGATGTGCTGGTGCGCGCCGGCGGCGCGATCAGCGGTATGGCGCTCGCGAAAGCGGCCGCGGCAGCCCGGGAAACCAGCCGCGTGATCGCGGCAGGCCCGGAGCCGGTTGATCAGCCCCGGAAACCATTGGTCGCGATTACGGAATTCAAATTTTCCGAGGGCTGTTGCCGGATATTGCGGGATTCTTTAACGGCCCGGGGATATGATGTTATTGCTTTCCACGCCCAGGGGATAGGGGACCAGGCCCTTGATGAATTGCTTGATCAGGGCTGGTTTGACGGCGTATTGGATATCGTGCCTTCGGGACTGTGCGAAGAATTGCTGGGCGGCAACCGGGCGGCCGGTCCCCGGAGGCTCCTGGCCGCGGGGGAGCGCGGCATTCCGATGATTATTACCCCTTCCGGATTTGACTTGTTGAGTTGCGGTCCCGTGGAACGCCGGGATCGTGATGATCCCTTATGGAAAGCAAGGGGTTTGGCCGGACGGCAGCTCTTTGTACAGGATTCCTTCCGGGTGCAAGCGAGGACCAGCAAGGAGGAAGTCAAAGCAGTGGCCCGGGAAGCAGCCGCGCGCTTGAATAAGGCACGAGGACCGGTGACATTTCTCATTCCCCGCAAAGGATGGTCCAACCTGAGTTCTCCCGGCGGTATTTTGTATAACCCGGAAATCGATCAGGTTTTGGCGGAGGAACTGCGCAACGGCCTACACTCTTCACACGTCCAATTGGTGGAGCTGGATATGGAATTAAACAGCGATGAGTTCGCTCAGCTTGTCTTGGAGAAATTTGAAAAAATGATGGTACTCAGGGAGGCACAGAGGGGCAAAGGCACAAAGGCACAGAGGCAGAGGAAAAAAAGGAAAGGAGGTGAAAAAGACAGTACTACTTAGGCAGATAGACTGTAGGCTTTTAGACTATAGGAAAGGACTAACAGCCTATAGCCTAAACACCTGAACAGTAACAAACAAATGATTATCGTAAAGGACGATCGGAGACGATCTTAATAGGAGGGGAGCTATGGCAGAGATAAGAAAGTTTCGCAATCCGGAAGAGGTAGAACTGCCTGCGGAATTGGCGGGCTGGGAAGAGATGTATCCCTCTCAGCGTCTGTTCAGCAAAGACAGGGAGGAATGGGAGAAGCGGCATTTCTGGTATCAGGACAAGATTCATGCGCCGGAGCCTCTCTATCCCTTCGATGATATTTTCCAGGAAGCATGGCAGATCGCCCTGTCCCAGTACACCACCAGAGTATTTTGCATACCGCCCGCCCAAGGCATTGCCCAGCGGCTCTTAGGCTGTTATATGTATATCACGGCAGTCGAACCGCCGCCACCGGAGATCATCGGGAAGAAGGCGGAACTCTTCGGAAAGCGTGTTCCCTTCGTCTTTGAGAATTACGATCGGCTCTGGGATCTGTGGATAACCAAATTCCAGGCCCTGGGGAAGGAGCTGGAGGGCATCAAGGTACCCGTATTCAGGCAATTCGTTCCCGATGAAGAAGTGATGCCGACGGTGCGGGGCTTAACAGAAGCCTATGATCTGATCGCCGCCTTCAATAATGCCATTAACCTGATTTTCAAGGCCTGGCAGTACCATTTCGAGTATCTTAATCTTACTTACCTGGCCTACCTGATGTTTGACGGGACGGCAAAAAAACTGTTTCCCGGCATTAAAGAGAGCACAATCGGCAAGATGGTGGCGGGCGCCGAGGTCAGTATGTTCCGTCCGGAAGAGGAACTCTGCCGCCTCAGCAGGCTTGCGGTCGCGCAAAAGCCCGTCGGCGACATCCTGAAGGAGAATCTGCCGGCCGCGCAGAAGATTGAGAAATTGAAGCTCCAGGAAGCGGGAAGGGTCTGGCTGGAAGAGTTGGAGAGGGTCAGGAACCCCTGGTTTTATGTCTCCTGCGGTAGCGGCTGGTACCATTACGAAGGCAGTTGGGTAACCAAACTCGATATCCCCTTCAGCTACATGCAAGGCTACGTGGAACGGCTGGAAAAGGGGGAGCGGATAGAACGATCCATGACGGGCATCGCCGAGGAACGGGACCGGATCGTGGGCGAGTATCGCGGCCTCATCAAGACGGATGAGGACAGGAAATCCTTTGATGACGCCTATAATACGGTCAGAACGATTTACCGGTATGCGGAAGACCATCTCTTTTGGGTCGAGCACTGGCTGCATACCATCTGGTTTGCCAAGGTACGGGAATTCGGCAGCCTCTTCAAGGAATTCGGGGTCGTGGAACAGGTTGACGATATTTTCCTCTTCAACCGCTTTGAAATTCCGATGCTGATCGAGGACATCTCGACCACCTGGGCCTTGGGCGAAGGCGTCCCCACCCGGGGCAAATACTGGCAGGAGAAGGCGGCCAAACGAAAAAAGATCCTCGCCGCGGCCCAGAAATGGATCCCCGTTCCGGCCCTGGGCGTCCCTCCGGAGGAGATCGTGGAACCCTTTACGGTCATGCTCTGGGGAATCAATACGGGTACGGTAGACGAGTGGCTGAAGGGGTCGGATGTAAAACCCGGTGAAGTGACGGAATTAAAAGGCGCTGCGGCCTCGGCCGGCATCGCGGAAGGTCCCGCGCGGGTGCTGAAGCTCCTGGAGGACATCGTCCATCTGCAGCCTGGTGAAATCATGGTGGCACCCTCGACCAATCCTTCCTGGGCCCCTGTTTTCACCAAGATCAAGGGAGCCGTCACGGATATCGGCGGCATCACATCCCATGCCGCCATCGTCTGCCGGGAATATGGTCTTCCCTCGGTAACCGGCACGGGCATCGCCTCTTCGGTCATCAAGACCGGCGACATCATCAGAATTGACGGTTCCACCGGTTTGGTAACCATCATCAAGCGGGCGTAAAGCTGAGCGGGAGAAGTATCATGAAGGACAAATACATCTATTGGCTGGAGGAACTCACGGCGAGCGACAACGACATCGTGGGGAAGAAATGTGCGAACCTGGGAGAGCTGATGCGGGGCGGTTTTCGCGTACCGCCTGGTTTTGCCATGAGCATTCATGCCTACGCTAGATTCATGACCGAGTCGGGAGTAAAAGAAGAGATCACCGCCTATCTGCATGATTTCAAGGCAAACCCCGAAAACATGTCCGATGCCCTGGCTTTCGAAAAGATCGCCGGTGATATCCGCACCATTGTGGAGTCCAAGAAAATGCCTCCCGACATGGAAGCGGAGGTGCGCCGCTACTACCGTGAGCTCTGTCAAAGGACGAACCGTCCCGACGTGCCGGTGGCCACCCGTTCCGCCGGTCCGGCCAGCCATCCGGGTCAGTATGAAACCTATCTCTTTATTTGCGGCGAGGAAGAGGTGACAAGAAATATCATCCGCGTCTGGTCAAGCACCTTCAATGCCCGTTCCATCCTCGCCCGGGCCAGGCACAGACTGCCCCTGGACTATGACCACATCGGCGTCGCCGTGCTGACCATGGTGGACGCCAAGGCGGCCGGCGTCATGTTCACCTTAAACCCGGTAAACGGCGACCCCTCGAAGATCGTCATCGAGGGAAGCTGGGGATTGGGCGAGGCCGTGGTTTCCGGGACGGTAACGCCGGACAGTTTTCTCGTGGACAAGATTGTCTTCGAAATAGAAGAGCGACGGATCGCGAGCAAGCTCCGGCAATACGTCTTCAATGTACAAGCGGGCGCCATGGAGTATCAGGATACGCCAAGGGAGCTTGTCACGGCGCCCTGCCTCGAAGACCGGGAAATAATGGAGCTGGCAGGGCTTGCTAAAAAGATGGAAGGGTACTTCGGCTGCCCCCAGGATGTGGAATGGTGCATCGCCAGGGATATCCCTTTTCCGGAAAACATCTTTCTCGTCCAGACAAGGCCCGAATCCGTATGGAGCAAGAAAAAACAAGAACCCCTGCTGGGCAAAAAGACCGGCTTTGAACTGCTCTTAGACAAGGCAACGACGCCGATTAAGGTCAATCGTTAGCCAAGGGAGAAAATTATGGATCTGAGGGAATATATTTCGCTTTGCGAAACAACGGGAAATTTGAAAAGGATAAAAGCCGAGGTGGATTGGGATCTGGAACTTTCTCATATCTGCAAGCTTGTGGAAGAGAAATCCGGACCCGCGCTCTTGTTTGAAAACGTAAAGGGCTACCGGAGTCCCGTCTTGACGGGCGCTTTCGGCACTACCAGGAGGCTGGCGATGATCTTGGGAAAGAGCCCGGACCTCTCCATGGTGGAACTTACCAGGGAGTGGGTGAGCCTGGCCGTCAAGGAACTCATCCCGGCTAAGGAAGTCACCGACGGCCCCGTCTTCGAGAATATCCTGGCGGCCGACAAGGTGAACACCTTAGCCTTTCCTTCACCCCGGTTTTATGAGCTGGACGGGGGGCGCTACTTCGGCACCGCCGTATTCATGGTAATCCGGGATCCCGAAACGGGCGATGTAAACCTCGGCACGTACCGCATGGGCATCTTGGATGAGAAAACCGTCGGTGTACAAATCCTCAAGGGGAAGAAGGCCGATCGGATCATGAAGAAGTACGGCAAGCAGGGCAAGAAGATGCCCGCTTGCGCTATCATCGGCGGCGACCCCCTGCACATTTTTGCCGGCGCCGCCACCGTGGCCAAGGCGAAAAGCGGGTACGATGTGGTCAGCTCCCTCCGGGGCGCTCCCGTAGAAGTCGTGCAGAGCCAGCTCTTCGGGCTCCCCATTCCCGCGGCGGCCGAGATCGTGCTGGAGGGAGAGATTGATCCGACACAGCTGCGCAACGAGGGGCCCTTCGGGGAATATACGGGCTACTACACGGAAGAGCTCATCAAACCCATTCCCAAACCAGCCCTGGACATCCAGCGGATCTACTTCAGAAACAATCCGATCCTCTGGGAGACAAGCGTGGGAAGACCCGTAGGGGACCAGCACATGCTCTATGCCTTTACGCGCAACGCAAGCCTTTGGACTGACCTTACGAAGATGGAGATTCCCGGCATCAAATCGGTCTATACGATGCCGGAAGCCTCGGGACGCTTCTGGGTTGTTGTTTCGGTGCAGCAGATGTACCCGGGCCATGCCGACCAGGTGGGTGCGGCCGTCATCGCCAGCAACACAGGCTCCTATGGGATCAAGGGCATTATTATCGTGGATGATGACATTGAGGCTGACGATCTGCCGCGGGTCTGGTGGGCTCTGGGCACCCGCTACAATCCGGCCCGAGGCACACAGATTATCAACCGGGGCCGCTCGACGCCTCTTGATCCGGCCCTGGGCGCCGATGAAAATAAATTCATCACCTCCCGGATTATTTTGGATGCCACCATACCCTTCGATTGGAAAGTGAAGCCCACGGAGATCAGGCTTTCCGAGAGCACCATGGCCAAGGTAAAAGCCAGGTGGAGCGAATACGGCCTTGACTGATGAGAGGACGAAACACGAAACCACAGAGCACACGGAGAGCAAAGGCCACAAAAAGACATATTTTTTTGTTTCTGACATTTATGATGTTCTCTGTGATCTCTGTGGTTAATATTTAACGATACGTACAGAATCCGTGGGAGGGAGAATATGGCATATGAAAAAGACATACCCGACGCACAGGAGCGGGCGAGAAAGGTAAAGCTCTTTGGCCATGATATTCACGGCGTCCTGACGACCAACACCCTTTTCTGCGACATCGAAGGAAACAGGCGCTATGGCTTCTGGCACATGGATGGGTTCGGGGATCTTTCCCTCACAGCAAACGGCATCAGGATTGCCTTTCTCGATACGACGTCCATCGACGAGGAAGGACTCTTCCGGGCCAGGGAGCTGAAACTTGACAAGTCCTATTACCGGATAACGAACAAGGTGGCGAAGTTAGAGGAACTTAAAGAGGAACTGCAGATCACCGATGCCGAGGTGGGCTTCCTGGGCTGCGAGCTCTCCGACATTCCCGTGATGAAGAAGGCCGGATTTGCCGTGGCGACGGCCGATGCCATCGCCGAGGTGAAGGCCCTCGCCTGCTTCATCACCAGTGCTCCGGGCGGCAGGGGCGCCATGCGGGAAGTATGCGAATTTATCCTCGGGGCCATGGGCAAATGGGATGAATGGGTGGAGAAAGTCACGAAAATGGGATACAAATGACGAGGTGAAGGCATGAATAGAACAGCGGCGATCGCCAAGGCAAAGAAGGTGCGCTTCGTCATCCTCGATATCCATGGGGTGCTGACGGACAACACATTATATTATACCCAAGATGGGATAAAATCAGAATGTTTTTCACTCCACGACCGTTTGGGAGTGCAGGCCCTCGTCGGCGCGGGCCTGCCGGTCGCGTTTCTCACCTCCAAGATATCCCGGGCCGATGAGCAAATGGGAAAGATCTATGGGATACCTCCCGAACAGCTCTGGGGCCAGTCGGCAAAAATGGCAAAAATTGACGAATTTGAGAAAGAGTCGGGTTTAAAGGATGAGGATTTATGTTATGTAGGCGACGAGATGATCGATCTTGCCGTCATGCGACGGGCCGGCTTTTCCGCCGCCCCTGCCGACGGCTCGCGGGAAGCCCTGGCGGTCGCGGACTATGTGACGGCCGCCGGCGGCGGTAAAGGCGTCGTGAGGGAGTTGGCCCAGTTCATCCTCGAAGCGCAGGGTAAGTGGCAGCAGTTTGCCGAACAGGTTACATCTTGATTGAGGATGAAAAAGAAAACCACAGAGCACACGGAGAGCGCCTCAGTGTTCCCCAAATGAGATTCCCTTAAAAGAAGCGGAGTTTCTCGGCGATCTCTGTGGTTAATATTTGACGATACGCACATAATCCGTTGGGAGGTTGAAAATGGCATACAAGTATTGGAAGGACAACAGGCAATTCATTGCCGCATTGAAAAAGACGGGCGACGCCATTGTCGTTGATGAAGAGGTGGACTGGGATTTGGAACTCGGCGCCATTGTGCGCCGTGTCTGCGAAAGAAAGGCCCCTGCCCCCTATTTTAAGCACATCAAGGACTACCCGGGCTTTGAGGCCTTCGGCGCTCCGCTGGCCAATTATCGAAAACTGGCTGTGGCCTTTGGCATGGATCCTGGATCAGCGATTCCCGATCTGGCCGCGGAATATCTGAAGAGAACGGCCGCCCCACCCATCAAACCCGTCGTCATTCCCCAACAGGACGCCCCCTGCCAGGAAGTCGTCCTGGAAGGCGATGCGGCAAGCCTGATGAACCTGCCGGCGCCGATGGTGCATGAGGGCGACGGCGGCCGTTATATCTCCACCTGGCATCTTATCGTCGCCAAGGATTATGACACCGATTTCGTCAATTGGGGCATGTACCGGCAGATGATTTTTGACGAACGGACCATGGTCGGCCCGGTACTGCCTTTTTCCGATATGGGAAAGTTCTTTTATAACAAATATGTCCCCCGGAACCTGCCCATGCCCTTTGCCACGGTGATCGGACCCGATCCCCTTTCGGCCATCGCCGCCTCGGCGCCATCGCCCATCGCGGAGCAGGAATTCGTGGGCACGCTGATGGGCGAACCGGTGGAACTGGTCAAGTGCCGGACCTCCGACCTCTACGTGCCGGCCCATGCAGAAATTATCATCGAAGGGGTTATTGTCCCGAACGCAACTATAGACGAGGGCCCCTTCGGCGAATACACCGGCTACCGGGTAACGCCGCGGGCCAAGAGAACGGTCTATCGCGTGAAGGCGATCACCATGCGGAAGAAACCGATCATGACGGTGTCCGTCATGGGCGTTCCCACGGATGAAGGCCAGCTTCTCCGGTCCTTCTCGCTGGGGCTGGAAATGGATAAATTGCTGAGGGACCAGGGCATCCCCATCACGGGCGTCTATATGCTGCCCGAATCCACCCATCACCTGGTGGTCGTGGGGGTGAAACCGGTCTATGCCAACATCGCCACCCAGATCGCCCAGCTCGTTTTCGGCAGCAAACTGGGCCCCTGGTTCCACATGGTCGTCGTGGTGGATGACAAGACGGACATCTACAGCAAGGATGCGCTCATCCACGCCCTGTCCACGAAATGCGACCCGGGCCGCGGCATCCGGGTCTTTCAGCACGCCGTGGGTACGCCGTTTTATCCCTTCCTCGGCCAGGCCGACCGGAAGTTTGGCCGGGTGGACAAGGTGGTCTTTGACTGTCTTCTCCCCTCGGACTGGGCCCCGGCAGATATTCCGACCAAGGTTTCTTTTGACAATGTGTACCCTAAAGAGATACAGGACAAGGTGCTTTCCAAATGGAAGACCTATGGTTTCTCAGAGTAAAGGAGGGAGTGCTGCATGGCCGTTTACGATACGTTTATTGTAGAGAACGCCGATAAAATCATGGAAGATGAGGAGATGGTAACCGTCCTCAGGGATCTGACCGCGGGGAAAAAGAAATACAATTCCTCGTACGCAAAAATAAAGCTGTCCCTGGATCCGAAGAAATATCCCCATACCCTGTTCATCAGACTGGGGCAGGGACAATTGGTGGAAAAGACATATTCCATCGAGATCATGTCCTGGGTTAATGTCATCCCGGAGGGGCTGTAGAAGATGAGTGATTCCCTTAGAGAATATCTCGCGGTGCTCGAGGAGAGAAACCTGCTCCTGACGATCACAGAGAAGGTTTACCGGGAGGATCTGCCGGAGCTGATCGACCGTCTGCAGGAGTCGGGAAAGGCGCTGCTCTTCGCCAATGTGGACGGCTATGCCTGCCGCGTGGCTGCGAACCTCGTGCCGACGCAGGGCTGCTTCGCCCAGATCTTTGAAACTTCAGGCGATCCCTACGAGTATTTCCTGAGCGGTGTACAAAGGCGGGAGAAGAAACTGCCGGCGGAAGGGCATGATCTGGTGTCCCTTCCCATAGCCGGGGCCGAGCTTCTCGATCATCTGCCGATCCTGAAGCATTACGAGGGAGACTCGGCGCCCTTCATCACCGCCGCCATCGCCTCGGCACGGGACCCCGAAACGGGCATCGTCGCCCGGGGCATCCATCGGTTGGAGTGGCGGAAGGGCAACCGTTTGGGCATCGCCCTGCTTAATCCTCCCTTAAGTGAACTCTATGAAAAATATAGGAAACTGCAAAGACCCATGCCCATTTCCCTCTCCCTCGGCGTGGATTTAGCGGTATTTCTGGCGATGGCCTTAAAGAGCCAGATGGATACCGATAAGCTGGAGATAGCAGGAGGATTGAAGAAAAGAGGTATCGAGACCATCCGCTCCTTCGATTCGGACATTGACGTCCCGAAGACGGGCGAGATACTCCTGGAAGGATTTGTGGACTACGATGACTGCCGGGAAGACGGGCCGTTAGGTGAAATCAGCGGGTATTACATGCGCTTGCGGGAAACACCGACGGTCGTCGTCAACAGGCTGTCACACCGGCCGTCGCCCATCTACCATGCCCTGCTGCCCACGAGCCGGGAGGGCGACATGTACCTGACCTTTGTCAGTTACGCCCACATCCATGAACCACTCATGCGCCTCTTTCCCTTCGTCCTGCAGATGAAATTCATCACCCGCACCTTCGGGTCATCGGTTGTCGTGCAGATCAGGAGCGTCGAGAGCCAGCGCGTGAGAAGTCTCATTACCTTCATCCTCTCCTTTCCCATGATCAAGAAGGTGCTGGTAGTGGATGAAGACGTGGATCCGGAAGATTCCCGCGACCTGGAGTGGGCACTGATCACCCGCTTTGATCCCCGGCGGGACTTGATTCTGATCGACAACCTGCCCGTGCAACCCATCGATCCGCAAAAAAGCGAAGGGCAGGGGCTCACGAAGATGGGCCTGGATGCCACGGTCTTCGGCAAGAACATCGCGGCCAGGGCGAGGATTTCACGGGGAGACAAGCAAAGGATCGACACCATAGCGCGCCTCTATGGTTCAAAATAAAAAAAAGGAGGAAATTTATGATCGGCACATTTTTCCAAAGAGGTGAAAAAGATCCCTATACTCTCATCATGAAAAAGAAAGTTCCCAGCAAACCTCTCAACCACAAAGGAGGACGCATGACCTGGACCCACAAGCAGAGCCGTCGTTTGTTGCCCATTCTGATTGCCGTCGCATTGTTTATCCCATCCACCACTACACCAGTTTGGGCCGGAGGAGGCCAGCACTACCCCAACGGCCTGACGGATTTCATGTCCGGCGTTCTTCCTCCGCCGGGGTTCTACTGGCTCAACTACCTCACCTACATCAGCAAGGACAAGCTTGCCGACCGTGACGGCAACGAGATCGGGGACTTCAAAGCCAGCGTAATCGCCGAGGTGCCCCGCTTCGTCTACATGACGCCCCACAAGATTCTGGGCGCTACATGGGGCGCCCAGGTCATCATTCCCCTGTATGCGGCCGACGCCAAGCTGAACGTGGGACCGGTGCAAGTCTTCGACTCAGATGAGAAGGGGGTGGGCGATATCATTTTCAGCCCTTTCCTGCTTGCCTGGCACTTCAGCCCCAACTTCCATGCCGGCTTTGCCGTGGATATCTGGGCCCCCACGGGCAACTATGATAAGAACGAGCCGGCCTCCCAGATCCTGAGCCGCAATCACTGGACCTTTGAGCCTGTGTTTGCCGCCAGCTACTGGGTGCCTGGTGGGATCGATGTGTCGGCCAAGTTCATGTATGACATCAACACCAAGAATGACGATGTGCTCGGGGCAGCGGAAGTGAAGCCCGGCCAGGAATTTCACTTCGATTGGGGCGTGAGCCACGCGTTGGGCAAGGAGGACATGCGGCTCGGCCTGACGGGCTTCTACTATCGGCAGACGTCGGACGACGAGGTAAACGGCATCGAGCAGGACAGCGGGCTGAGGAGCAAGCTCGCCGCCCTCGGGGTGGCGTTCAAATGGTGGCCGGGCATGGGCAAGTTCAACCTGACGGCCAAGTATCTAAAGGATTTCAGCGGTGAGAATATTGTCCAGGGGCAGAGCTTCTGGATCAACACCGTATACGCCTTCTGACAGCCCAACCTACCTCCTATGAAATGAGGGGCGGCTTGTTGCCGCCCCTTTTTTTCCCGATCCTTTCTCTCTTTTAGGTTAATACAGATGGTCTCGTAAAAAGTCAGAAAGCCCGTCATTGCGAGGAACGCAGTGACGAAGCAATCTCGTGATATCAATTGGTTACGATCATGAGATTGCTTCGCTACGCTCGCAATGACAGCCAAGAGGGACTTTTTACGAACTTGTTGATATTAATATTTGACAGTCTAAACGGATATACCTATAATCGCCGCCGAGAGAGGAGAGCCACCTTGTTCATCCGGACGAGCAGCACCATAGAAAGGAAAATTCTGTTACCGTGATTAAGGGGGTATTTTATTCCGACAAATGAATCTGACAAATCTGGACACAAGCAGAATCGCCATCATTGGGCCCGGCCGGCTGGGAACATCCTTTGCTTACAAGTTTGGCAGAGACAACAAACGTGTAACCATATACTACCACGATGCGGAAACATGCAAGGAAATCAACAAGGAACACCTGAATCCCAAACATCTGACCCAAGATATGGCCAAAAAGCTGGGAGGGATCGATAAGGTTACCCGCCTGCCGTCCCGGGTATTTGCCACCAATGACCTGGAACGGACCGTGGAGGATAACGATTTCATCTTTCTATCCATAACGATGGACAGGCTTCCCGATCTTCTCAACTATCTTAAGCCCTTGCTGGAAAAAAAAGCCGGCGACACCTGCCTGATCTCGCCGATCAAGGGGCTCACTTCCGATGAGATCACGAAGGAGTTAATCACCCCTTCCCAGTTGATCAATAACAACCTGTCCAGCCTTAACTATAAATATGGGGTGGTCTGTCTCGGCGGACCATTTTTTGACATGGATGTCGCCCTGGGAAACCCCGTTTGCGTCACCGTGGCCGGACAAAAAAGCCTTTCCCGGCTGATCATTGAGGATCTCATTAAATTCAATCGCCGCGAATTGTATTCCTATTATAATTTTGACATCGTCGGCATCGAGGCCTGCGGTTCTCTGAAGAACATCGTGGCCAACATTAAGGGCCTAACCGATACCCTGGAGCTGGGCGATTCCATCCCCGGCACCATCTTTGCCCGGTCGGGCGTGGAGATCCGGTCGCTATCCATGCTGTTGGGCGGCAGTTTTCAGGCCTTTCACAGCCAGGCGGGCGTGGGAGACATGTACGTCACCGTCTCCTCCGAGGCAAGCAAGAATTACCGCTACGGCAAACTATTCTATGAGTTATTTAACGGCAACCCCATCGAAACGAACATCAAGGTGCGCGCCATGATCGACGGCACGCCGGAAGGGCCCAATACCATCCGCAACGTCCACCGCTACCTGGAAAAGAAAAACATGTACAGCCCCCTTTTCCATTGCGCCTATAAGATCTTCAACGAAGGAGTAAACCGGAAAGAGATCACGGAACAGATCATCCAGGCCTGTCAATTCGACCGGCGCAGGAAAGAATATATCGGGCCCCTTTCCCGGGTCTTATACCGGCTCATACCCAACCTATGGTACAGAAGAAACAAGGGCCTCCTGGCCAAACTTGATGTTTGAAACATAAAATTATTAAATCAAGGAGGATAATACATGGAACCAACAAAAGTGTTGTTGAACGAGGATGAGATGCCGAGACAATGGTACAACATCCAGGCCGACTTGCCCAAACCGATGAGTCCGCCATTGCACCCGGGGACGGGAAAACCCGTCGGACCTGATGATCTGGCGCCGGTCTTTCCGATGAATCTCATCGAGCAGGAAGTAAGCCGAGAGCGGTGGATCGACATCCCCGAGCCGGTTCTGGAAAAATATCTCCTCTGGCGCCCCTCCCCTCTTTACCGGGCCAAAAATTTCGAAAAACTGCTCGATGCGCCGGTCAAGATCTATTACAAGAACGAGGGAGTGAGCCCTGCCGGTTCCCATAAACCCAATACGGCCATAGCGCAGGCCTACTATAACAAAATATTCGGGATCAAGCGGCTTGCCACGGAAACCGGCGCCGGCCAATGGGGAAGCGCCCTCAGCATGGCCTGTGCGATGTTCGGACTGGAGTGCCGGGTGTTCATGGTGCGGGTCAGCTATGACCAGAAACCCTACCGCCGGATGATGATGAAGACCTGGGGCGCTGAATGCATTCCCAGCCCGAGCGAACTGACCAATGCCGGAAGAAATGTCCTGGCCAAGAACCCGGATTCGCCGGGCTCTCTGGGCATCGCCATCAGCGAGGCCGTAGAAGACGCCGTCACCCACGAAAACACCCGTTACTCCCTGGGCAGCGTCCTCAATCACGTCCTCCTGCATCAGACCATCATCGGCCTGGAGGCCGAGAAACAGATGAAGAAGATCGGTGTCTATCCCGATGTCGTTATGGGCTGCGCCGGCGGCGGCAGCAATTTCGGCGGGATTGCCCTTCCTTTCGTGCGTGACAAGATATTCGGTAAAAAAATATCCATCGTCGCCGCCGAGCCCACCTCATGCCCGACCATCACCCGCGGACCTTTCGCTTACGACTTTGGCGATCTGGCTCAGATGACCCCTCTCCTGCCCATGCATACCCTTGGTCACGACTACGTGCCGGAACCTATCCACGCCGGCGGTCTGCGCTATCATGGCATGGCCCCTATCGTCAGCCATCTTGTCAAGGAAGGCCTGGTGGAAGGCAGGGCCTATAATCAGCTCGAAACCTTTGAAGCGGGCATCAAATGGGCCAGGACGGAAGGGTTCATTCCCGCACCGGAGACCTGCCATGCCATCGCCGCTGTGGTGGATGAGGCCCGGCGCGCCAAGGAAGAAGGCAAGGAAAAGGTTATCCTCTTCAACTGGAGCGGACACGGCCTGGTGGACATGGCTGCCTACGATGCCTACCTCTCGGGCAAGCTTTCGGTCCATGAGCTTCCGGAGGAAGAAATTCAACGGGCGCTGAAGTGCATCGAAGGCCTTCCCAAACCTTAACCAGGCACGGACGGACAAGCCCTGCCATTTCCAGGCCGGGTTTGTCCGTCTCCAGGCATGACCTCGCCCCTCTCGGGGTCGGTATCGGGATCGCGATCGGCTCTTTTTGGTTTCGCTACCGATAGCGCTGCTTAAGAGGGGTTAGGGGAGATTAATGACGCTCAAACTTAGCGACCGCCGGACGTGGCTTCTGCAATCCGAGATTCGCAATATGTCGATAGAATGCGAGCTGGCGCAGGGGATTAACCTTGCCCAGGGTGTGTGCGATACGGAGGTGCCGCTCCTGGTGCGCCGCGGCGCCCAGGAGGCAATCGAGGGGGGCTGCAATTCCTATACGCGCTACGACGGCCTGGCTGAACTCAGGCTCGCCATCGCGGGGAAGCAAAAAAGCTTTACCGGCCTGGATGTAGACCCGGAAGGGGAGATCGTCGTCACGGCCGGCGCCACCGGGGCCATGTACTGCGCCTGCCTCTCCCTGCTTAATCCCGGCGATGAAGTGATCCTCTTCGAGCCCTACTACGGCTATCACATCAACACCCTCGTGGCCGCCCAGGCCGTACCCGTCTATGTTCCCCTGCTCCCCCCCGACTGGTCCTTTTCCGGTGATAATCTGGCCCGGGTGACAACCTCCCGCACCCGGGCCATCATCGTGAACACGCCGGCCAATCCCTCGGGCAAGGTCTTTACCCGAGAGGAACTGGAAATAATCGCCCAATTTGCCATCGACCATGATCTTTTTGTTTTCACCGATGAAATTTATGAACATTTTTTGTACGATGGCCACAGACATATCGCGCTAGCCACGCTGCCGGGCATGAAGGAAAGAACGATCACCATCTCCGGTCTCTCGAAGACCTTCAGCATCACCGGCTGGCGCATCGGCTATTGTCTGAGCGCGGCGGTCTGGTCCCAGACCATCGGCTATTTCAATGACCTCGTTTACGTCTGTGCGCCGGCGCCGCTGCAGATGGGCGTGGCCAAGGGTCTCGTGGGTCTTGGTCCGGAATACTACGAAGGCCTGCAGAAGGCGTACCACCGCAAGCGCGACAAGATTTGCCGCGCCCTGGCCCGGGCGGGCCTGACACCCTATATTCCCCAGGGGGCCTACTATGTCCTGGCCGACCTGTCAGCCCTACCCGGCAAATCGAGCAAGGAAAAGGCCATGCATCTGCTCAAGAAAACAGGCGTTGCTGCCGTACCCGGCGCGGCTTTTTTCCATGACGATGGTGGCGAGAATTTGGCGCGTTTCTGTTTTGCCAAAGAAGACCACATCCTGGACGAAGCCTGCGCCAGGCTTACAGCTCTAACTAAAATTTGAATCCCTTCTCCTGGAAGAGCCGCAGGCATTGCTCGACGACCGCCGTATCATAAAACACCCCTTGGTTCTTCTCGATCTCAGCCAGGGCCGCTTCCACACCGAGCATTGGCCGGTAGGGACGATGGGAGGCCATGGATTCCACTACGTCAGCCACGGCAATGATGCGGGCATCAAGGAGGATCTCCTCCCCCTTCAGCCCCTGCGGATAGCCGGAACCATCCAGCCGCTCGTGGTGTTGCTGAACAACGCGAGCCAGAGACCAGGGAGATTTAACGTCTTTCAATATCTCGCTGCCATGCTGGGCATGGGACTTGATCAATTCAAATTCAATCGCGGACAGCTGTGTTGGTTTACTCAAAATTTCCGCCGGGACGGAGAGTTTTCCGATATCATGGATCGACCCGGCCATCCGGATGCCTTCGATCTGCTCCTGGGGAAGTCCCAGCTCCGCTGCAATGGCGCAGGCCAGATCGGTCGTGCGCCTCTGGTGCCCCGCCGTATAAGGATCCCGTGCCTCGACTGCCGCCATCATCACTTGAATGGTAGTGCCGACGGCCTGGCGGAGGAAGTCCATAGTTTCCTGAAGCTTTTGTTCCGCCGCCTTCCGTTCCGTAATATCCTCTACAATGCCCTCGATGTAAAGGATTTCCCCGGCCACATTCTGTACGGTCCTCGTGCTGGTTGAGATCCAGAAGTCGCTCCCGTCTCGGCGTATCAAGTGATTCTCATACCCTTTAACCTCTCCTTTTTCCGCCAACAACCGGAGATATGCGTCGCGTTTGTCCGGATCTACATAAAGCTGTCCGGCGATATCCGTGACGCTTGCCAGCAACTCCGCGGGCGACCGATAACCGTACATCTTGGCCAGAGCGGGATTGGCGGTGAGAAAACGCCCGTCCGGCGTGGACTGAAAGATGCCCTCCAGGGCATTCTCGAATAATGAGTGATACCGTTCTTCACTCTCCCGCAGTTGATCTTCCGCTTCAATTCGCTGGAGCGCCGTTCCTAATTGCAGCGCCGCCCTCTCCAGCATCTCAACGGTACGCAGAGGCAACATGTTTTCCCGGTGATCAGCCACGTGAATCAAGCCCAGGATGCGGTCGCCTTTACGAAAGGGAACCAATGCCACGGATTCATATCCCTCCTGGTTGCACACGTTTCTGGTTTTTCCTTTCTCCTCTTCCGAAACCGTAGCCAGAAACCGGGTCGTGCCGTTGATGAAGAAGGAGCCGCCTGGCGTATAGAAGGGGAGGATCGGATCGGTCGCCCCGGTGATAACATTGATGCACATGCAGTGGTGCGAATCCAGGGAAAGGGGGTTCTCCAGCTCATAGAACTCCCGGCTGAACCCTTTGTAAGCCCGGTAGGGGATCCCGCCCTTATCATCGAGGACGCGGATGCCGACGGCCTCACATCCCGTGTCGTTACCGATTTCCGAAACAAATTCCTCTAGCAGAGGGAACAGCTCTTTGTGACGGCTCACAATCTCGAGAAAACACAGGGAAACACGCGAAACCTCATCGGCGCGACGGCGTTCGGCATCACGTTCGGCAAACTCCATGGCAAAGGAAATGTCCATGGCCATTTCATCCAGTAGTTTTATCTCCTCCTCGTCGAAGAAATCCGGTTTATCGGCATAGAGATTTATGGCGCCCCGCACCTTACCGGACACGCGCAGGGGAAAGGAGACGTTGGAACGGAAACCCTGCGCCAGAGCTGTCTGCTGGCAGGGCGCCGGCGGCCTGTCCCGCCCCAAGGACGCACAAATGGCATACCGCCCCGACCGCAGGGCCGTGTCAATCGGGCAATAGTCCACAGGCCGGTCCGTCAGGCAAATCCTGATCTTATCCAAATAACCTGCGGCGTTGCCCGCCTGAGCAGCCACCTGCATTTCCCCGGTGGCCTCATCCAGCAGTCCGATCCAGGCCAGGGAGAAATTTCCCTTCTCCACGGCGATCTGACAGGCTTTCTCAAAAAGTTCCGGCAGTTCACGGATGCGGACGATCGCCTGATTGGTATCGCTCAAGACCGCCAGCACGCGGTTCAGTCTTTCCAAACGCACTGCGCCTTGATGCAACGCCTCCGCCGCTTTGTATCGCTCCCGGTAGAACCTGCTTTTTTGGTTTCTCCAGACCAACCCCAGGACCGCCCCGGCCCCAAGGAGCAAAATAACGATCAGAAAAACAACTTCCCACAGCTTCTCCCGCAGGGGCGCATAAACCTCTGCCTCATCCATCCTGGCCACGAGAAACCAGGGCGAATCGGGAACGGCACGCAGGCCGGCCATCACGGAAACGCCCCGATAATCAAGGCCTTCCATGATCCCCTCCCGTCCCAAGACAGCTTGGACAGCAGGAATTTCTGTTCGGGTCAGGGCATATCTCAGCCCAAGGGCCACGTTCTTCTGGAACCGGAGTTCGTTCAGGAAGACGACTTCGTTTCCCTCACGACGGACGAGCAGCGTCTCCGCCGTCCGGCTGGGCGTCGGCCAACGCTTGAGGAGCGGATAGAGATACAGCTCGGGATCGAGGCGCATGGCCAGGATGCCGAGCGCCTTCCCGCTGCCGGTAGCACCCACCGGAACAAGCATATTCAGATAGATCTTATGATCCGTTGCGTTGCGGTAGAAATCCTCGAAGACGATCGCGCCGGACCGCAAGGCTTCGGAGGCTCGCTTGGCAAAATCGGGAGTGACGGGCGAGGTCGGCGCTCCCATCGCGGGCACGGTCATCCGCACGACGTTGTCGGTATCGTGCAGGCGCAGCCGGTCGTAGGGATGGGCCGCCTGCACCTTTTGCAGCCAGGTGTACAATTGTCTTTGTGCTTGTTGATCGCCGGGGTTATGGAAATAGCGCCCTACCAGAGCGGCAAAGGAAGGATTCCTGTAAAAGATGGCCGCATCGCTCAGGCGCTCCTGGCGCCACTGCGTAATTTCACTTACCTTGAGCTTGGCAATGGCGCCCAGCTCCTGCCGGATCTGCGCGCGGTGTTGGTTTTCGTAGTTGCGGTAATACAAATACCCCGTGGTCACGATGCCGAGCGCCAGGACGGTAAAAACAAGGAGAAAGGCATAGGAAGCGCGAGTTGTTTCCTCCTGGAGTAATTCACCCACTGATCCTGACTGCAACCAGGCAAAGGCCCACAATGAGATCCCCAAAACCAGGAATGCCAGGCTGGTGGGTAAAGCCGGGGGAATGAAGCCGCCGCCGTAGAAGAGAGGCGGTCCAATGATGTAGGCAAGGAGGAAAGTGGTGAAGAGGGCAATGATGAGGGATGCGCCCCAGAGAGCCACTCTCGCCCTCCGGGGCCGGCCTTCCGATGAGGACAGCGCCGCCAGGAATGACAAACCGGCCAGCACAAAGGTGATGGCCGTCACCGGTGACATATGACCGAGCGGCAGGCCGTGCAACGTGTCGGCAATGGGAAAACCGAGGTGCTCAACCCCCAGATAGATGCCCTGAGAGGACAAAAGGAAGAGCGGCAGGGCAACCAGCATGGCCAGGACACCGACCACCATGCTTATCCGGTGCGTGGCGCGGCTTTTTGGCAGTTGGGCGCGCACAAAGAGGGCACTTCCTAGTAAGCCGAAGAGCAGCGCCGTGCTCGGGGCCATGGGAATCAGGTGCGTCCCCAAACTGGTCAGGAGACGAAATGCCAGGTACCAGCCAAGCAGAGCGACAAAGCCTAATCCGGCGGTGGTGATGCCGCATACTTGCGTGAGTGACTTCAGAAATCTCCCTTCTCTTCCATCACCGGTGCTCAGCATCCCTTACTCATCATACCCCCTGATCGTTAGGGTTTTGAGTATACCAGAATAATTAAAAAGTAAAGGAGGTATTATTGACTATGGAATGACTAGAATAATTAGGTATTTATTATATCACTTAAATAGGAACGGAGATTGGTTTTTTCGCCGCTGATACCGAGCTTTTTCCTGATATTGCGGCGGTGGGCCTTGACCGTAGCCACGGACAGGCTAAGAGCTGCGGCAATATCCTTGTCGTGCCTTCCTGCCTTTACAAGGTTGGCGATGAGGATTTCCTTCGGCGTCAGGTTGCTAATTTTGCGGGCCAGGCTGATGGTAAAGGACGATATAATTTCCCTCAGATTGGTCTCCAGGATATTGAGATAGGCGTAATCTTCCGGGAGCCGATGCTTGCTTTTCTTCAGCAGTTCAACAAACGGCAGGACCAGTTGAGTCACGTTGGCATGGACTTTTTCCTCAATAGTCCGGCGATCCTCCTCCCGTTGCCTGAGCAAGACCTTGAGGGCGTTGTTGGTCTCCTCAAGTTCTTTTGCATACAGCCGTACCGTTTCCTGTGCCAGCTTGTATCCCGTCACATCGCGCAGGGTGCAAAAGGTTGACAGAACCTCTCCATCCGGGGAGCGTCGCGGTACCGTTAGTCCATCAAAGGTAATGATTTTCCCCTCTTTCGTTTTCCAGTGTTCCTCATATACCCGCTCCAGGCCGGCAAAAGCGTCTTTGACTACCTGGCGTATCAAAGCATGATCCTCAGGAACAAGCAAATGCTGAAAGACGTTCATCTTGCGCAAATCGGACTGCGCATAGCCGGTCAGTTCAGCACCGCGCGGGTTGATATCCACGATGTTGCCCTCGCGGTCCAAAAATACGATCACATCATGAGCCGCATCGAAAAGACGGCGATACTTCGACTCGCTTTCCCGAAGCGCCTCCTCCATCTCCTTCCGCGCGGTGATTTCCTGATTGGTGCCGACCATTTTCAGGGGGTTGCCCGCGGTATCGTAATCCGCCCGGGCGTAACTGCTTATCCAGATTATCTTCCCTTCAGGGCGAATAATGCGGAACTCTTCCCGGAAGCACTCTTTCTCGGCAATCGCCCGGCGCGCCGCCGACATTACGCGGGCTGCGTCATCGGGATGGAGCAGGTTCGTAAAGGAATCCCGCGTGAGGCTGCTCTGCGGCACACCCAGAATCTCGAAACATTCCGGCGACCAGATGAGCGCATTCGTGCGGAGGTCCCATTCCCAGATACCCATATGCGCGGCGGTCAGCGCGATATTGAGGCGTTCCTCGTTATCCAGCCGCGCTTTTTGCTCTGTCTCACGCCGGGCACGGCGGACCTTTGCTTCCCTGATACACCTTTCCATGGCCGGAACCAACCGCTCCAGGCCGTCCTTGAGAACGAAATCCCAGAAGCCCTCTTTGAGCAGGTCGACCGCTTTTTCCTCTCCGACGCTGCCGGAGACAAGAATCACCGGCACCTCGGGCATCTGGGCTTGAATCAGTCTCAGGTATTCCGGTAGATGGAGTTGCAAAACACTGTAGTTGGACAAAATGACATCCCATCCGTCCGTCTCCAGGGCAAGTTGCAGCTCCGCAAAACTCGCTACGCGGCTGCACCATACCAGCAGTCCATGCTCCTGCAAATGGCGTTCGATCAAGAGACAATCAGCCTCGCTGTCCTCGATCATTAAGACCTTCAGCAACTTCTCCATGGTTTCTCCTGTTTCATGGAAACAACTCAAGAGGCTGATTGTTATTTGTTCTGATTGCGGAAAAATGGCGCCGGTCTGTTGTCAATAATCGGCAAGGGCATAGATAATGCCCGTATCCACCACGATACGATCTAATCGGAAGACTTTTGCCATAAAAGTTCCTCGTGCTTCTCGGCAATGTCCTTTCTTCCACTTTTCCCTATGCCAATGATGGACAAGCGTTTCGCCGGCCCTCTTTTGGTGCTGATATACTGCCCCAGGGCATCTCTGATCAATTCCGCAACACTCCTCTTTTCTTGCTTGGCGAGGTCCTTTATTTCATCCAGCAGATGATCGTCTGCAAAGATGGTTGTCCGGCGCACGGCACACCTCCAAATAATGTATACTATATGATATATGGCATATTACGGCCTGTCAAGAATATGATGTAATGCAACGGTAATACTTCTTTCCATCGGGTTTGCGCATTAAGGATGGACATCCTCAGGCTCCTTTACGCTTGCGTCGGTCGAGCTGCTTCAGGTAGGCGGCAAAAAGAACGGGCTGGGCCGCCTTCATCTCCCGGCGGACTTCTACAAAATCAAGGCCTTTGACCATCCGGAGAAAGGGCTCGTTGTCGCACAGCACAACACCCTTGAGAAACAGCTTAGCGGCCAGAGATGGGGAAGGAGTCCGCGCGAGGGTTTTCTTCAGCTCGAAATACCCCTGGGTAAAGACCTTGAATTCATCGAGGAGCCGGATTTGCTTCGGCTGGAAAAGACCCGCGACATAGGCATAGGCAGGAAGCCAGGCCCAGGCAAGTGTTGGGTCATTGTCATATTCGTCGGGCAGTTGCTGGCGGAGTTCCCGCAGTTGGGTATCTTGGAGATGGCCCCAGTCCAGGGCAATGGGATCAATCAGGCAGGCCTCGAAATAGACCTGGCGGGCCACTTCCCTGTCGCCGCGCAGCAGGTAGGCGTCGGCCAGATAGCCGTAGGTCCTTGCATTGTCAGGCGTGGCAATCAGGCTGGCCTGCAGGGACTGGATCGCCAGATCATATTCCCCGGTCTGGAGATGGGCATAACCGAGGGGTATTCCTTCCGCCAGGAAGGAACTTTCCGCCAGACGGCTCTCCTGGCTTGCGGCGACAATCTTGTGAAAAAAGGGGCATCGCAGCTCCCGGACGAGCAAGCTGTCGGATCCAAGGGAGAGGCAGAAGGCTTCAAAGGAGCGCCATAGTTGAAACAGATAAGGGGGCAGGTCGCCGCCGGGCCGTGGTGCAGTTGACAATCCCTCTTTGAGAAAGGCGGCTATCTTACACTTCCTGGCCACCTCTTCGTCGCCACGATAGAGATCCTGGTAGTGTTGCAACGACGCCAGGGCCTCATCGGGGCGTAACGCCTTGAGGGCCGCCGCGGCGTCGTTGAGCAGCATGTATTCAGCCTGAAAAAGCGGAATCTGTTCCATATATTAAAAGTGTTCTTTTACCTTGCCCGCCAGGTCGGCTAGGGCCGCGTGGCACGTCAGATCATAATAAAGCGGCGTGATGGTGATCATGCCCTTCTGCAGAGCGCTGGCATCGGATTCCGGGTCTTCTTCGGCGGAAAACTTTGTCTCCCCGGCCAGCCAGTAGTAGATGTTATCCCGAGGGTCCGTCCTTTTATCGAAGTTTTCCACGAGCCTGGCCTGTCCCTGCCTGGTCACGGCAATCCCTTTGATCTCGCTTTCGGGAAGGGCGGGCACGTTCACATTGAGGACGGTGCCGGTAAAAGGGCCGTTTTTGGCTATAAAGGCCGCCATCTTCCGGGCAAACCGCGCGGCAAAGGAAAAATCTGCGTCCCTATGGCTATCCAGGGAAATGGCCAGGGAGGGAATACCAAGGATAATCCCTTCCGTGGCCGCCGACACTGTGCCCGAGTAGAGAACATTGATCCCCACGTTCGCCCCTTTATTGATCCCCGAAACCACCAGGTCCACGGGCTGATCGGACAGCTCCTTCACCCCGATCTTGACGCAATCGGCCGGGGTCCCGGCCACGGCATATCCGAGGAACCGGCCGTTTTTGGCCGCCCGCCGGACCATTAGTGGACGAAAGAGGGTAATGGCATGTCCCACGGCACTTTGTTCAACTTCCGGTGCCACGATCAAGCAATCCGCATCCTTCGATAATTCTTCCTTCAGGGCGCTCAAACCCTTGGCATAAATGCCGTCATCATTGGTCAGGAGATATCTCAATTTGCAACCTCTTATTCTATTATTCATTTCACCTGTACGACCTTTCCTCCCTTCACCATCAGGACAAAGGCCTCCTTTTCGGCGTCCCGGGTAGCGGAAAAGGAAGTTCGGCCCGTAACTCCCGGGTAGTCTTTTAAGCCGGCCAGAGCTTCGCGGAATTTATCTCTCGTTTCACCCTTTTTTTCCAGGATGATCTTTACCGCCATGCCGGCACTGTCGAATACCTCCGCCTCCATAACATCCGGTTCGCGGCCATAGGCGGTATAAAAGGCCTCAACAAAATCAATGGCCTGGGGAGAGTCGACAAAAAACCCGTCCGTAAAAAAAGTCTTCTCCAGATAGTCTTTCTCCAGGGAAAGCAGGGCCTGGCTATGCCAGCCATTCAAACCCAGCAGGTGTATTCTCCGGACCTCATGAAAGGCGAGTTGCGCCGCAATCAGCTTGACGGCACTGCCGGAATCGGGGATGAAGAGCGCGTCGAAATCAAAGGAACGGGCCGCAGGCTGGCCAAAAAGGGTCCCGCTGTTTCTGGCGACTTCCGTTTCACTCGCCAGTTTCCTGACTTCCTCGCTGAAGTCTTTCTGCTCGCTCTTGTAGGACTGGACCCAGACGACCCTTCCCTGGCGCAGACCGATCTCCTTTTCGAATAATTTCACCATTTCTTTTGCATAATCGTCTTCCGGATGGAGCACGGCAAACCGGCGCAGCGGCAAATTTACCCGGGCATAATTGGCCAGGGTCTTCACCTGTTGCGAGCCCGTGAGATAGTTCCGGAACACGTAGTGGCCGGCATTGGTAATCCCCTCTTTCTGGGTCAAGGTCAAAAGGGAAACCTTCAACCGCTGTGCCTCCTCGGCAGCTGCCTGGGCCTCTTCACTTCCCAGAGAGCCGATGATGGCGATGACCCCAGCCCGGGCAAGCTTTGCTACGGCCGCTTTGACCTTTTCCGGCCGGCTCTGTGAATCCTCGATGAGCAGCTTTACAGGACTTCGCTTGCTCTGTTCGAAGAGACCGGCAGCCAGGATAATGGTATCCAAAGCCCTGTTTCCGTAGGGGGCAAAGCTTCCCGTGAGGGGAAGAACGCACCCCAGGACGCGGTAGTCAACGGGTACTGCTACTGGAGGAGCCGCTTCGCGGGTATTACCTTTTTCACGGCCTGCCGCCGCAGGCAGTTCTTTGCCGGCCGGTGCTGCCACGGCTCCCCCAAGGGCGAGAAACAGGGCATGAATCAGCAGGCAGAAAAAAAACCCATAATAAATCCACTTTTTAGACGCCATTGCGCAACTCCCTCGGAACCTTCCTGTTGCTCCCCAGCAAATACACTTTAGTTACCGAATCCCTCGGGGTCGGGATCGGGTTCGGGATCGCTTTCGCTGCTTTTTGATTTAGATTTCGATCCCGATTCCGATACCGATTCCGATTCCGATATTTTTCAAATCCCCCGGCCCCTTTGCCCGCCTTTTACCTATAGCGCAAGTCCGGCCTTCCGTCGACATAAAAAAGCGCCCGGGATGGATCATCCCGGACGCTTTTAAAGCTTGATGCGTTCGTAATAAACCCCCATGCCCCGTGGGGCACCAGGTCGCATGAAAATAGTAACGTTGTCATTCCGGACCCCGTATCGGGTACGGGGCAGGCCCGATCCGGAATCCAGGAATAATGAACTGGATTCCCGCCTTTAGGCCCTGTGGGTCTCCGCGGGAATGACGGGAAAAGAGGAAAATTCTACTTTTTACAGGTTCGTCTTATTTGACAAACCCGTAAAAAGTCCCTTTTAGCGGTCATTGCGAGCGTAGCGAAGCAATCTCACGGTCGTATCCTGTTAATATCAAAAGATTGCTTCGTCGCTATGCTCCTCGCAATGACGGGCTATTTGACTTTTTACGAGGCCATCCTATTTGACATCTTCAAAATCAGCATCGACGACGTCTTCTTCCTTCTTACCCGCTCCGGCCTGGGCCCCGGCGCCCGGACCTCCCTCGGGTCCTCCGCCACCCTGGGTCTCCGACGCTTTGGCATACATCGCCTCGGCCAGTTTGTGCGAGACCGTGGTCAATTCCTCCTGGGCCTTCTTGATTTCCTCAAGATCATCGGCTTCGATGGACTTCCTGACCCGGGCAATGGCTTCTTCGATCTTGGTTTTCTCGTCAGCGCTGATCTTATCACCAAACTCTTTGACGTTCTTCTCTACGCTGTAGGCCATGGCATCGGCTTGATTTCTGGCCTCGATCAGCTCCTTCTTCTTTTTATCTTCCTCCGTATGGGCCTCCGCTTCCCTGACAAGCCGCTTGATTTCCTCTTCCGTCAGGCCGCTCGAAGCCGTGATCTTGATGCTCTGCTCCTTGCCGGTGCCCAGATCCTTTGCGCCTACGTGCACGATCCCGTTGGCATCGATATCGAAGGTGACCTCGATCTGCGGGACTCCCCGCGGCGCCGGCGGAATGCCTACCAGGTCAAATTTGCCCAGGGTGCGGTTATCCGCTGCCATGGAGCGCTCTCCCTGGAGAACATGGATGCCCACGGCCGGCTGATTGTCCGCCGCCGTCGAGAAGATCTGACTCTTTTTCGTAGGAATGGTGGTGTTCTTATCGATCAGCTTGGTCATGACACCGCCCAGCGTCTCGATACCCAGAGACAGGGGCGTGACATCGAGGAGGAGCACATCCTTCACTTCGCCGGAAAGAACGCCGCCCTGAATGGCTGCCCCGATCGCTACGACCTCATCGGGATTGACGCCTTTATGGGGCTCCTTGCCGAACATATCCTTCACCTTCTGTTGTACCCGGGGCATGCGCGTCATCCCGCCCACGAGGATAACCTCATCGATGTCCTTGGGACTAAGACCGGCATCCTTCAGGGCCGTAAGACAGGGGTTGGTTGTTTTTTCAATCAGGTCCTCAACCAGTGCCTCAAGTTTCGCCCTGGTAAGCCTGATGTTCATGTGCTTCGGTCCGGCAGCGTCGGCCGTGATGAAAGGCAGATTGACGTCCGTTTCCATGGCCGTGGACAGCTCCATTTTCGCCTTCTCCGCCGCTTCCTTGACGCGCTGCAGGGCCATCTTGTCGTTTCTGATGTCGATGCCCTGGTCTTTTTTGAATTCCGTGGCCAGATATTCGATCAAGCGCTGGTCAAAGTCTTCGCCTCCCAGGTGCGTATCGCCGTTGGTCGCCTTGACTTCGAAGACTCCGTCCCCGAGCTCGAGGATGGAGATATCGAAGGTCCCACCACCCAGGTCGTAGACGGCGATCTTTTCGTCTTTCTTCTTGTCGAGCCCATAGGCAAGCGCGGCAGCCGTCGGCTCATTGATGATCCGCAGGACATTCAAACCCGAGATCTTTCCGGCATCCTTGGTCGCCTGCCTCTGGGAGTCGTTAAAATAGGCCGGCACGGTGATAACCGCATCGGTTACCTTTTCTCCCAGATAATCTTCCGCCGTCTGCTTCATCTTCACGAGAATCATCGAGGAAATCTCTGCCGGGCTGTAACTCTTACCCCTGACAGTCACCTGGGCATCGCCGTTTTTCGCCTCCGTTATCTTGTAAGGAACAACCTTGATATCGTACTGCACTTCCTTGGCGGAATATTTTCTGCCGATCAGTCTCTTGACGGCATAGACCGTGTTTTCCGAATTCGTTACGGCCTGCCGCTTGGCTACCTGTCCTACCAGGCGTTCGCCGCTTTCCGTAAAGGCAACCATGGAAGGGGTGGTCCTGTTCCCTTCCTGATTGGCGATCACAACGGGATCGCCTCCTTCCATAACAGCGACGCATGAATTTGTCGTTCCCAAATCTATTCCGATAATTTTACCCATAATAGTATTCCTCCTTGATCACTAATGACCTTTATTCTCTTCATTTTTTTTTGTTGGCGATTTCGCTACCGACACCTTGGCGGGCTTGAGCAGCCTACCCCGCAAAAGGTACCCCTTCTCGAATTCTTCCACGACATTGCTTTCTTTGTGTTCCGCACTTTCCACCTGAAGCAGCGCCTCGTGCAGATGGGGATTGAAAACGGTACCTATCGCCTCGATCTTTTCCACGCCGTGCTTACCGAGGCAGCAGACCAGTTGCTCTTTGACCAGGTCAAAACCTTTCTTGAAGGCATCCATGTCAGCGGCATTGCAGGCCACCCCCATTGCCCGGTCCAAGCTGTCTATAATGGGCAGCACATCTCTGATGAGCATTTCATTGCCGTAGGCAAGAGCATCGGCCTTTTCCTTGGCAGCGCGCTTTTTATAGTTTTCCAGGTCTGCGACCGCTCGCAGATACTTTTCATGATTTTCTGCGGCCTTTTGTTCCGCCTCTTCCAGCTTCTTCAGCAGATCCGCGCTGTCTCCGGGGTAGCCCTGTTCCGCAGCTTCCTGTTTATCCTGTCTCGCTGATTCCTGCCTATTAATATTCACCATTTCAGTTGCATCCTCTGCCGGCAAAGGGCCGGGTCGAAAAGTATCGTGCCGCTATTTGCTATCGGGCCTTTGAAAAAGTTTAAAATCGACCATCTCGCAGATCACATGCCCCACCGTAATATGGACCTCTTGCACCCGGGGCGTACTGTTGGAAGCCACATTCAGTGCATAATCGACCACCCGGGCAATCGTGCCGCCGTCCCTTCCCGTTAAACCGATGGTTATGAGTCCCATCTTCTTGGCCACTTCCAAGGCGCGCATCACGTTTACGGAACTACCGCTGGTGCTTATGCCCCATGCGACATCTCCCTCCTGCCCCAGAGCCCTGATCTGCTTGCTGAATATCTCGGAAAAATCATAATCGTTACCGATACTGGTGATAACCGAGGAATCGGTGCTTAAGGCCATGGCCGCCAGCGGCGGCCTCTCGATCATAAACCTGTTGACGAATTCGGCAGCCAAGTGCTGCGAGTCGGCAGCCGAGCCGCCATTTCCAAAAAGCAGGATTTTATTTCCCCGCTTGAGGGCTGCGGTCAACGCCTCCACTACCTGAACTATCTTCTGCAGATTATCGTTAATGAAAGCGTCTTTCAGTTGACTGCTTTCTTTAAAGGTCCTAACTATATGATCTTCCATTGGCCACCAGCGGCAGAGAGCCGCGCTTACTCAATTTTGGGCCTAATATATTTACCGATCCCCCCCATGTCAAGGGCGGCAAGAGGGATTAAGGCAAAGAAAAAGCGAGGCTACAAGAAGTGTTGAACTCGCAAAAAGCACGTCATTGCGAGGCGGGTAGTGAAGCAATCCCAAGCGGTGAGAGATTGCCACGGCGTCCGAGGGACGCCTCGCAATGACAGCATGAGTTTCTTACATTAGTAACGCCGCTGCGGAGCACTGGCGTCAGATGCTCGCAATGACAAATAGGGCGTTGTGCTAAGGTCTCGTGATATCAACCGGTTAGGATCGTGAGATTGCTTCGTCAGCCTTCGGCTTCCTCGCAATGACAGCCAAATGGGGTTTTTACAGACCCGTTAAGTCCCTGTGCTTTGTTCGGTCGCGCAGCTCCGCCTGTTTGCCCTTGTTCCAGCCCGAGATCCGGCTGAAGTATTGCGTAATCCGGGCCATGCCAACCAGATCCGTGGCTCCGCAGAATGGACAGGCATCCTGCAAACCCCGGGATGTATGGCCGCAGGCGTTACAGGTGACAAAGGCAGGCGAAAACAGGAGGTGATCGTTCCGGGTGTCGGAAAATATCCGGGTCACCAAAGCCGCCATTTTCCGCGGATCAGGGGAGGCATCTCCCAGCCAAATATTGGTCATGACCCCTCCCCTGATCAGGGGATGGAAATCCCCTTCCAGCTGCGCCCTCTCCAGGGGAGTCACCGGGGCGGCAACGGCGAGCTGCGTGGAATTCGTATAATAAATCTCACCAGCGGCCAGATTCCCCTTTACAAAATGTCCGGCCCGGGGGGAAAAATACTTAAGATCGAGGCGGGCGAAACGATAAGCCGTGGTTTCCGCCGGCGTCTGCTCCAGGAGAAAACGCATCCCGTAGAGGTTGCCCAGCCTTTCCGCCTCGGCCTGCATGTGGGCAACGACCTTAAACCCAAAAGTGTGCGCTTCCGGCTGATGTAATTCCTTACCCTTGTGGATATGGACCAGTTCATTGAGGCCGGTCAAACCCATCAGGTAAGCAGCCTTATTCATTTTCAGGTAGGGGAAGCCGTCGTTTCTCATGGTCAGCATGGCCAGGGGCCCGGCATCGCCGTAAGAGAGGAGCTTTTCCATAAAATCTTTCTTCTGGCGATGGGCCTTGGCCAGCAGTTCCATTTGTTCGGTTAACAGGGCAAATAGGCGGTTGTCGTCGCCTTCGGCCTTATAACCAAGGCGGGGCAGGTTCAAGGTTACATTCTGGATGACAAAACAGCGGGCCTCCCAGGGGGCCTGAACCCAGCGGGCCTGGCCATTATCTTCTTCAGGGTCGAGGAAACCGCAGGAGGTTCTCAGCCAATTGTTCCTGTCGAAGACAAAGCAGGTGTTGCCCTTTTCCACGGCCACGGCGCAAATATGGTTGAGGAATTCTTCGTGTCCCGGAGTTTGAAAGAAGGACCGGCTGAGGTGGATCAGGGGACGGGGAAAGATGAAGGGCATGCCCCGGGCGTCGCCTTTCTTGAACACCTCGAAGAGCGCCCAGGCAAACCGGCGGGCCTCCTTCAGATAATCGCCGTAGGTGCGGTCTGCTATCTCACCCCCCAGGCCGATAACCTTGCACCCTTCCAGATGCTTGGGCACATCCCAGTAAAGGTGGATGTCCGTAAACATGGATTGTCCGCCCCGGGCCGCCGTCAACTGGGAAAATTCGTAAATCAGCATCTGGGCGAATTGCCTGATCTCTTTGTCGTCCATCGCCGTCAAATAAGGGGCGAAGGAAAAATTTACGGCATCCCAGGCGATCACCCCGGCAAAATGTCCCTGGATGGTGGTGCTGAACCGCACCATGTGGGCCAGCAGGACCTCCGCATGTTTGGCCGGTTTGGCCACCGTCAGGGCAAGGGGAAGGTTCAAGCCGAATTTCTTCAGGTACTCCAGGGAATGGCAGGAACTGTAAGGCCGGTCAATGTAGCCCAGGGCGTGGAGGTGAATGTCTCCCCTGACATGGGCTTCTGCCACCTCGGAGGAAAATACCTGCAGCAAGGCGTATTCCTTCTTTATCCCTTCGGCCAAAATAAGATTCGTACCCTCCGGACTGTGGGGGAGATTGGCATTTTCCCTGTTCTCCAGCAGGAGCAGTTGGCTGATATCGTAGAGAGGAAGCCTCACCCGGGTGTGCATTTTTCTAGCCTCGTCCAGGCCCCGCTCGATGAGTTTTGCATCCACGAGTTCCCGAATGAGAGATGAAGTCAAGACGCTCATCCCTGAAGAAACGATCTGCTTTTCCACTTCCCGGCTGATGCTCTCCGCTGTTTCGACTTCCATGTTCGTCTCGCGGATCAAGGCATCCACGATCCGGCGGCGGTTCCACTTGGTTACATCGGCCGCAGAAGTCCTGACAAAGAGCGTCATGTCCGTTGTTTCTTGTTCCATCATATGTTTGTCTTTAAACCTTCTTCCAGAGTGCCGAGCACCTTTTCCGCTGCTTTCGCCAGTTCTTCGTCATGATCGTGGTTCAGGGAAAAAACCCGAAAATGCAGGACCCGGGCCGGGATGAACCGGTAGATGTCCTGCAGGGGCTCGGGCGAGGTGAGCCCCGTTGCCGGGTTGAAGATATTTATCCGTTTATCCGTTTCCGCCATGGGGTTGAGAGGCCGGGGATCCTGGGTCGCCAGATCAACGCGAAAGGGGATCGCATTTAAAGAACGGGGAAGATTATTCCGGATCTGATCTTCATAATCGCTCCGGCGGGAAAATCCCACGCCCCGGGGGATTTTGTCAATGGAAATCTCCGTCTGAAAGGACATCTTCCACTTCACCTCCCGGTTGTGGAGCTTTGCCCATTCCCGCCCCAGTCTTTTCTTCCGGGCGTCGGCGCTTCCTTGCCATGTCTGCACCGCGTTAAACAGCTGCCATTCGTCGAGATGCAGGTACTCCGTGAGCGCCTCCAGGGGGTTATGGGGGAAGAGGATATCCATCGTTTCACTGAATATCTCCTGCAGATGCAGGTCCAGCGCCCTGGTGGTCCGATGGAAATAGACATTCGTATAGAGGTTCAGCCGGGCATTCAGGAAACGGCTCAAGGCCGAAATACCGGCCTGATGCAGGGTCAGGCCGTCGGCCGTAAAGAAGGTATAAAAGCGGAGCCGGGCGATATCCACCATATCGAGAGAAAATCCCGTCGTATAGGCGTCTCTCTGGACATAGTCGAGGTTATCCACCGTGTAGATGCCGGAAAAGAGCTGCCGCAGGAGCTGAAGCCACCGGGGCTGCTTACTGCGGCCGTCCTGGGGGGCCTTGATCAAAAAGGCAACCTGCTTGGGGTCCAGAGTCTCGCCCGGGGCAAAGGCGCCCGCCGGGCTCCGGTGCAGTCCCGCGATGGCACCCCCCAGTTTCTTCATGATGATCTGCTGGCCCAGGACCTCATGGGTCAGATGATGCCTGCTGAGAAAATTATCATCGAAGAAATGGCCGTAAGGTCCGTGGCCCACATCATGCAGAAGACCCGCTATCCGCAACAGTTCCTCCACGTAATGCAAAGATGGCACCTCCTTGCACACTTCACGGAGGCTTGGATAGAGATGCTTGCCGAATTCGCCCGCCATATGCATCGTGCCCAGGGAGTGCTGGAAGCGGGTATGTTCGGCTGCCGGATAAACCCAGCGGGCACTTTGCAGTTGATAGATGCGCCGCAATCTCTGGACCCAGGGTGAATCGACGATTGTCTTTTCCGTCTTCTCCGACGGCAGATCAGCCGTGGGCACGGTAAAGAAGGCATACTGGTAGATGGGATCGGCGATCAGCGCCATCCCCTTGTATACGTTGGCATATTCATGTTTCGGTTTCATAGTATGTTATCTGTACAATAATACGGGGAAAATATCAAATTACATTATATACATGACGTGTTACGTTTTAAGTTTATGTTTTAAGTATCTTAATAGACACGATATTTCAAAAGCGTAACACTTGACGTATTCGTAAAAAAGTCCAAAATCACTCTCTGACGATAGGGTAGGAACGATACATTGGCTTGTATCGCCCCTCCCTCCGAACCGGACTGGCAGATTTCCCGCACCCGGCTCTCCAGTCGGTGGTTTTACCTCATTGAGGACTGGAGTAATAAACGATGGGCCTCCTCAAGACT
>ORJL010546426.1_pt1 | contig 56975 bp, 51 predicted proteins | sample 1779941 | NCBI WGS metagenome assembly ORJL01 (sample SAMEA104232317, study PRJEB22302) | groundwater metagenome | biome: forest; feature: aquifer; material: groundwater | place: USA | collected 2011-08-07 | depth 5.8 m | reverse complement strand
TCAGCACCTGCTCGCAGTGGGCAAACCCAAGAAAGTCGCCCTGGTCGCCTGCATGCGTAAATTGCTCACCATCCTTAATGCCATGCTCCATTCTGGGATGCCCTGGACTACGCAATATGCTTGACATCCAAGACAGTTGCTTGGGATGGGGCCCACAGGCTCTGTCGTGAAGAACAAGCGCCTCCCCACCAGATTGCCACGTCGGCTACGCCTCCTCGCAATGACAGTTAATGTTCTTCAAGGACCCCACTCTAGTACTAAGTTTCGGAAATCAGCGTCACCACCCCAGTGCCTTCGACGGGGCTCAGGCAACGCCCCACCCCGCATAGGCAGGAGCCCGACATCGTTACGCAGATTTATGACAGTAGGTACTAGTGTTTTGAATCGTAAGCTTATTTAGCTATTCCGCCGTATATTTGAAGCGAATTCCTGAGTCAAGATATTACCAGGCTGCTGAAAACCTCGAATTTCAGCTCATTTACGGGTTCTGACAGCCACGAAACTCGGCTAGATTCGGGACGTGAGGGGCTTTTCCCGCACCCTGCAAAAGGATTTAGCAGCACCTCTCAACCTCTATCCACCACGGCGATGCCTTCAATTTCAATCAGATAATCGGGAGAGGCCAGGCCCGCGACCACGACGAAGGTGCTGGCAGGCAGCGAGTCTTTCAGGTACCGTGAGCGCACTTCCGCCATCGGCTCTCGAAATCTGGCGTCGGTGACAAAGACGGTGATTTTCACCAGGTCACTGAAGTCGGCATTCGCTGCGGTGAGCGCTTTCTTCAGGTTTTCATAGACCTGGGTGGTTTGGGCAACGATGTCACCCTTTCCGACGACCTCGCCACGCTCGTTCTGGGCGACCTGACCGGCGAGGTAGATGGTGACTTGTCCTGAGGTTCTCGAAGGGCCTGCCCTTACCACATGGCTGTACGTGGGTGGTCTGGGCAGCCCCTCGGGTTGAATACGCTCTACCGGCATTGCTGTCTCCTTATCGATAGACGTCTCGACGGTGGCCAATACGCCACACCAGAACTGTCTGGTTGTCTTCGTCTATGGTATAGAGGACACGATAGTTGCCTACCCTTATCCGATACCCATAGACGCCTTCGAGTTTGCGTGTGCCTGTGTATGGGTTTACGGCTAGTCCCAAAAGCCGGCTTGCAACGCGTCGTTGCAGTTGAGACGAAAGGCTCTCCAAAGTTCTAGAGGATGCCCTTTCCATATTGAACGCGATACGTCAAGACGGTTTGTGAAGCTTCAGCCTAGTCAACACAGTTTCCAGCTCTTCAAACTCTCCTCCCTGTGCCTGGGCAAGCTTAAGTTCAAGTGCATCTTCCAAGTCTTCTAGCCGCGCCAAGAGACGTTTATAGTCGCGGATGCTCAGAACGACGCCTCTTGGCTTTCCACTAGGACCAACGAGCACATTTACCACAAGCGTACCTCCTTAAGGGCACGTTCCACACTGAGAGCCAGTTTATCGCGTTGCTGCCATTCGGGGAGCGGCTACGGCCGCCTGCTCCTGATCACGCAGTTGCAGGTCATAGATCTCCCGATAGAGCCCGTTCTTCTCAACCAGATCAGCGTGGGTTCCCCGCTCCACGATGCGGCCATCCTTGAGCACGAGGATGAGGTCAGCATTGAGCACGGTGCGGAGGCGCTGGGCCACCACAAAGGTCGTGCGACCCACCATGAGGTGCGCCAGGGCCTGTTGGATCAGGAACTCGGTCTCCATGTCTACGCTGGACGTGGAGTCGTCCAGAATGAGAATGCGAGGGTCCATGAGCAGCGTCCGCGCGATGGCTGCCCGTTGCTTTTGGCCACCGGAGAGGGTAATGCCGCGCTCGCCGACCCAGGTGTCGTAGCCATCGGGCAGGCTCACGATGAAATCGTGCAGACGCGCCACCTTGGCAGCCTCTTCAATCTGCTCCTGAGTCGCTCCGACCGCGCCGTAGGAAAGATTGTCTCGAATGGTTGCGGTGAAGAGGAACAGGTCCTGGTGGACGATTCCCACGTTGCGCCGCAGGGATGCCAGTGTGACGTCGCGGATATCGTCGCCGTCGATGGTGATGGCGCCGCCGGTCACATCGTAAAACCGGGGCAGCAGGTTGATGACCGTGCTCTTTCCGCTGCCTGTTGCGCCAAGGAGCGCCACTATCTGGCCCGACCTGGCCTCAAAGGTCACGTTACGGAGGACCGGGCTGATGGCATCGTAGCCGAATGACACATCCTTGAACAGCACCAAGCCGCGCGGATGAGAGAGATCGATGGCGTTGGGCTTCTCCTGCACGGCAGACTCCGCATCCAATATCTCGAAGACCCGCTCTCCTGAAGAGATAGCGCGAGCGAAGATGTTGGAGACAAATCCCAACTGACGGACCGGCTGGGCCAGCAAAACCAGGTAGCTGTTGAAGGCCACCAAGCCGCCAAGGGTTAAGCGGCCTTCGATAACCTCCCGACCACCAAACCAAATAATGACAGCAGTGATAATGACTTGAACAAAAGACATGAGAGATGCATTGAAGGACTGTATGAGGTTTGCGTTGTAATTCAGCTCGCGCACCTCCTCCGCCTTGGCCGCGTACTTTCTGCTCTCAAACTCCTCTCTGGTGAAGGCTCTGACGACCCGCGCGCCGGAGAGATTCTCCTGGAGAATGGTGCCCAGTTGGCCGAGGGCTTCTTGGATCTTCTGCCAGTTCGGTCGCAGCAGGGCGCTTACGCTGATGGCCCTGTAGGCGACAATGGGGAGGAGAGCAAAGACGATGAGCGCGAGCCGCCAGTTGAGGGTCAGAAGCAGGTAGCTGGAAGTGAAGAAGAGAAGAAGGATGAAAAGAAAGCGGATGACTCCGGCCAGCATGAACATCCGCACAGCCTCCACGTCCGCCGTGGCTCGCGACATGAGCTGGCCGGTCTGCTGTCTATCGTGGTAGGCATAGCTGAGTCGTTGCAGGTGGTCATAAATTGCATTGCGGAGATCATAAGCAACGGCCTGGGAAATGTACTCGCCGAGATAGGTCTGTCCGTAGGCAAAAAAGCCGCGCAGCAGGCTCGCGCCCACAATGACCAGCCCCGCAATCACAAGGAACGAGGCATCGCCCTGGGTAAGTCCTTGATCGATGGCTGATTTAATAAGCCATGGGGTTGTCATGGCGAAACCAGCAGCACCCAGAACACAAAGATAGGCGAGAGTGACTCGCCTCCAATATTTCTTTAAGAACCCCAGTTCTCTAAGGAGGACATTCATTGACAACACCTACTTTAACGTAAACGTCATTATACGGCATCTCGTGCGCAGTCACAACGGCGCTGGTGGAGACAGATGAATAACTCTCCGCGGCGTTGCCTTGTATCTTAAGGGTACTGGGAGGAAGATAACGGAGCAAAGCGTCACCACCGGTCTCCTTCGGCCTTGCTCAGGACATGGTTTCGACAAGCCTACCGGGCAGGCGGCTCAACAAACGGTGGCACACGCCTTGTTTGCCCCTGACCAGGACTACGGCCCTCTTTGTTCAGTACTCTTGATTTACACCCTCCACGGAGTGAGAACCGTATCTCTACGCCTCCCACGCCGCAACCGGCTACAGGCTCTCAGGCGGTACGCTCAGTGGCTTGATGCTACCGAAATCGGCTCCGAACTCTAGCCCGGGCAGAGAGCCGGAGAGTGGTAGTCCTTACGTTCCTAGCGGTCGGTTCCAGGAGCTAGGCCACGCGGGGAGGCGTAAGTCCTTGCGTTCCGGAGCGGGTTCCCTCGTTGTAGTAGTGTACCTGGTCAAGCCGCCGAGCGCAAAGAAGGGGGGGCCAGTGGTCGCATCGTAAAATACGATGCCAAGCTGACCCGGTTGCGCCGGCGGCGGGGACCCTGGTGGTAGTCCTCCGGCAACGTCGCATCCAGTAGCTCCGAAAGTGATGTGTGTCTGGAAGCGCCCCTCCGCATCCACCTCTGCCCCGCCCAGGTCGTGGCTGGGAGACTCAGATCCTGCGAGCCTAGCGAGCCCGATTCGGACGGTCTTGATGGATGGAGAGAGTCCTTCCCCTGTCACTTGAACGGTGGCGTCACAGGGGCCGGAAGTGGGGGCAAGCGTAACGGCAACACTAGGGGTGGGCGTGGGCACCGCTGGTGATGGGGTTCGAGTGGCAACAACGGGTGGGGAATCCTCCGAAGCCGTGGAGGTGACATCCGGCGCCGTAGCCGGAGGACCGCCCGGACTACAGGAAGCCAGGATAGCTATGAAGGTGAGCAGCAGGAGGCTCACCAGCACGCTCCTGCCGCCTTCTATGGGCAACCTTCTCAGCATGGTTGGGGGATCCTCTTGGCGAGGCAGTGCGCTCACGCCACCCGCATCTTTTTAGCAGCTTATTAGTACTACTACGTTACGTGCTGGCTCGGATGACCGGCGGCAATCAGCTCGTCCCCCGCCTGCCGTGCGGGGGACGATTTCCGCGCTACGAAAAAGGGGCCGGCTCACCGTACTTAACGTAGTAGTATTAGAACCGCAACTCATGCATCCAAGTGTTGTTTGAGATACAATACCCGGTTTGGCAAAAGCCCTCGCCTGGAATGGACGCATTGTAAGAGACATGTGGGCATTCCCTACGCTTTGATGCAAGTGCGGGCCGTCCCACTGAGAGGGGCATAGTGGCTCATTGGACGCGATCGTACCGAGATACGTAAATGTTCGTCCTGATTGGATCGTCCAGCCGCTTCCAGGAACGCCAGCAGCGGGGTCAACATGGAGATATCGGGCCTCGCCAATGTAATTCCCCAAATCGCTATTGTCAAAGAGTTCGATGCGCACTCCCTGGCAAAAGGTAGTACTGTACGCATGTGACCAGACAACCGCCTGGCTCGCCTCGGTGTCCAAAGAAACGCCAGCGCCGGCGTCGGCGTATGGATCCGTCCCGAAATTGAGATCTAGCGCCTGACCGATCGCATCTGAGTGCCATCCAAAATGAAATACCGTTTGACCACCAGACGCGACGCCCTGAAAAAACGTCACCCTCTTACCTGTGTCGTGAGCCGAGACACGCTCTTGCAGGTTCGGAACCAACATGGATATTAGTGCAAGAGCAAGGGCTGTGATGGCAACAACGCCAATCTTAGTTGTATTCATCATTTTTGCAGTCTCCTAGAACAGAGTCTCCGTCGTGTGTCGCAGAAAGACAGTGGCTACTTCAAGGAGAGAGCCACCTGCATAAGGGGATCCAAACTATCAAAGCCGTAGCCCCTCAGATGAAATTGGACTCGGTCGCGCACCCAATTAATCTCCTTGGGATTCGTGACTTTAACACCCTCCTTTGGCACTCTGAGGACCGCGGGGAGACTACCCAAAGTTCCCGTCCGCAACTCTTCAAAGGGGTGGTAAGCGGGTTTGATTACAGGAATAGGCAGTCTTCTGACCAATTGTTGAAGGATACGGACATGCATACGCGTATCTTCGGAAGTGTAGACCGCCTCAACGTTATACTGGTTCGGCGCCCGGACTGCTTCTATATAAGTCAACGCCAAGCCATTAGGGAGGAAGCTAGGCTCCTTGAATTCAGGGATGAGCGTCCGCACGTCTTCAAGGGTGTTGGCAAACGTCTCCGGTGCCCGCTGCCCGGGCGGTGCCTTGCGCCAGAAGACCTCGGCTTCCGGATGGTCTGATGGAATGATCCGGAAAGGCCAATAGTCTACTGGCTGTTCACCGGGAGCGTTGCTCGCCTGCTGATCCTCGATAGCTGCCCCCGTGATCCAGGGGAATGAGTCATTTGCAGCCATAGTAATGGCGCCGCCAAGGGTGCCGACGGCCACAATTGCGCCAGCAACCATTGCTGTGAGCCCTCGGGTACGCTTTTTCATCACCTTACCTCCATGCTATCTCCAACAGAATCAGAAGCCGAGGAACACTACAAAAAGCGCGTCACAAGTCATTTCATCCTCCTTATAGTAGGAGTCATCAGCAGCAGCGACCAGCCACCAGTCGTGCCGCTGCAACACACAACCACATCCGGCTGGCTGACCTGGTAGCCATAAGCACATCTCCGTGGCCGCGGCACGGCGAAGTATGGTATAGGTAAAACCGCTCAAGACGGAAAAAGGTTACGGAAAAAGGTTTAGGTATCACCCATGTATTTTGCTAGTGACAAGCGCGAGCCTCCGCCTCAACGTGCCCGCTCCTGCCCAGTACTGAGCGTGAGTCGGTAAGGCGATGCTCGGCCTGCTATAATGAGTGGGTGTCGAGTTTGATGCACTCCTGGGATTTGACGCCGGCGGAAGCCCAGGCGCTGCAAGCCCACCTGGCGCCTCAGGTGAGGCGACGGGACGAAACCCAGCACGTGGAGTGGGTGGCGGGCGTGGACGTGCACTACCCGGAGAAGGGCCTGGCGCGGGCTGCGGCTGTCCTCTTCCATTATCCCGACCTCACGCAAGAATCGGTGCAGGTCATAGAAGAGGATGTGACCTTTCCGTACGTGCCCGGGTTGCTGTCGTTCAGGGAAGCGCCTGCCGCGCTGAAGGCCCTGGCAGCGTTGCCGCGCCGGCCCGGGCTCGTCATGGTGGACGGGCAGGGGATTGCGCATCCGCGCCGGTTGGGTCTTGCCTCACATCTCGGTCTTCTGCTGGACATGCCCACCATTGGTTGCGCCAAGTCGAGACTCATAGGCGAGGCGGATGAACCGGGCGCTCAGGCGGGGGCATGGTCACCCCTGGTTGATAAGGGCGAAACCATTGGAGCAGTTCTCAGGACCCGGACGGACGTGAAGCCGCTGTACATCTCTATCGGCCATAGAGTTGACCTTGATGCGGCAATACGGTGGGTTCTGGGGTGCTGCAAAGGCTATCGGTTGCCAGAACCGGCGCGCTGGGCGCACCTGGCCGCAGGCGGCAAACGCAGTTAGGCGAGAACCCTTCCTCTTTACCCATGTGAAACAAAGACCGTCGTGTTTGAGTAACACTTTCAATTGCTGTCATACATGGAGAGCGCTGGGTAACGCCGCCGATCTCCTTCGACGAGGTTCAGGCAAGGTTTCGACAAGCCTGCCTGCCGGACGGGCAGGCTCAACAAACCGCGGAGAAGTCGTAACAAATTCTGTGGAGGATACACAACAGTGTTAGAGATTAAACAACGTCTGGAAGCTGTGAAGCAGCGCCATCTCTCCTTCTTGGTGAGTCTTTGACATCGTGACCAAGGAACGGGAACTGGTCACGCTGCAACAGCAGGCCGCGGCAAATGAACTGTGGGACGATCCGCAGCGCGCTCAGGCGATAATGCGCCGCCTGGCTGAGGTAGAGGAAGAGGTGACGCTCTGGCGGGGAATTGGCCGTCGCATTGACGATGCCCTTGGATTGGTGGAACTGGCCCTGGAGGATGAGGCGGGCGAAGGTCTTGACCAGGAGATGGAGCAGGAGGCCAGTGAGATCGAGAAGGTCCTGAATGACCTTGAGTTCCGTCTGACCTTTCGGGACCCCTACGCTAAGCGGAACGCAGTTCTGGCCATCCATGCCGGGGCCGGAGGCACCGAGGCCCAGGATTGGGCGCAGATGCTGATGCGCATGTACCTGCGCTGGGCAGAGCAGCGCGGCTACCATACGCTGGTGGTTGACCTGTCGCCCGGAGAGGAGGCAGGGGTCAAGAGCGCTACCATCGAGATAGAAGGGCGATACGCCTACGGGTACCTCAAGGGGGAGAAGGGCGTGCACCGTCTTGTGCGGCTGTCGCCTTTTGATGCCGACCATGCGCGCCATACCTCCTTTGCTCTGGTTGAAGTCATGCCAGAGGCCGAGGAAGTGGGTGAAATGGCAATCGACCCCAACGACGTGAAGATGGACGTCTTCCGTTCCAGCGGCGCCGGTGGACAGAATGTCCAGAAGACCTCGACGGCGGTGCGGCTCATCCACATCCCCACCGGAATTGTGGTGACCTGCCAGAATGAGCGCTCCCAGTTGCAGAACAAAGAGGTTGCCATGAGGGTTCTGCGGGCGAAGCTCATTGAGCGTGAGCTGGAGAAAAAGCAGGAAGAGCAGTCAAAACTCAAGGGCGAGTACGTAACTGCGGGTTGGGGCAACCACATTCGCAGCTACATATTGCATCCGTATAAAATGGTGAAAGATATGCGGTCCGGCTACGAGACCAGCGACGCAACCGGCGTGCTAGAAGGCAATCTCGATGAACTGTTTCAGTCCTATCTCCGGGCGATGGTGGGGGAGGAGTAACGTGCGAACCCTGGTCAGCGTGCTTTTGTTTCTTGTTTCCCTCATAGCCTTTCCGGGAGCCGTCGTCGCGGCGGGACCTGTCGAGGGAAAGGTGACAAATATTCAGAATAAATTCCCTGACGAGATAGTCTTTTCTGCGGAAGCATCGTCAAGCGCCGGGGATATTCGCTCGCTGGTCCTGCACCTCAAAGTTGGTGAGAGGTCAGCCGAGCGTTATGGCACCATCTCCATCACCCCTGCCCGCTCCGTGCAGGGTGAGTACCGGATGAAGACCGGCGCAGACAGCTTCCTTCCTGCTGGAGCGGACATCACCTACTGGATTGAGGCGGAGGACTCCGCCGGGAACAAGCTCACCACAGACGAGGGCCAATTCTGGTATGCGGATGCGCGCTTCCAATGGAAGAAACTCCAAGAAGGTCCCGTCACGGTGTATTACTACGGGAACGCGGATAACGTGGCCCGACAGGTGACGCAGGCTGCCAATGATGTCCGCGAGAAGATAGGCAAGATGCTGGGTGTGGATGCCCGTCCCTTCAAAGTCATGCTCTACAACAGCGTTCCGGACATCATTGGCGCGCAGCAACCCGAGGCCAGCGAGACACGTCGTCGTGAGTTGATACGTGCGGGAGTCGCTTACTCCGGGCCGGACCTGGTCCAGGTGTTAGGGGTAGGCTCCTTTGGCGCGGCAGACACCGCCCGCCATGAGATCGGTCATCTCTTTGTGAACTGGGCAGGGGGTGGCGGCGTTCCCGCGTGGCTCAATGAAGGTCTGGCGGTGTGGTCTCAGAACGACCCTGGATCGGAGTACCGCGGCGCGCTTCAAGCAGCAATTGCCAGCAACCAGCTCCTGCTGCTGCGCGGACTGGGGAGCTTTCCTGGTCTCTCGGACGAGAATATTTTGGCTTACGGTCAGTCCTGGAGCGTCATTGATTTTCTTGTTACCAAGTATGGTCCGGATAAGATGCGGAAACTGCTGGAAACAATACGAGCGGGAGATGGCGTCGACAAGGGGCTGAAGGACCAATACGCCCTCACCATCGACGAACTCGATGCGGCATGGCGGGCCAAGGTCGGCGCTCCTCCACGCAGCTATGAATCGACGGCGCCGACGCCCATTGCCATGCCGGTCATTGCGCCCATTGGCGCCGCGCCTCCTCCTCCTCCCGGCAGCGGATCTTCCTCCGCCGGAGGGAGCGTAGCCAGCAGTAATCCGGCAGGCACCTACGGCTTGCTCATCGGCGCAGGGGTGTTCGGGCTGGTGTTTGTGCTGCTGCTCATGGGAGTAGCGCTGGTTTTCGTGAAGCGACGGGCCTCGTAGTACCACCTTGCAATAAGCAGCGTAGCAATACCGTTCGTGGTGAGTTCATCGAGTCTGAGGACTCTTCAGAGTCTGAACGACCTGAGACTCTCAGATCGAAGATCCCGCAGGGGGTCGAACGACCTGTCGAACCACGAACCCAGCGCCCTTCGACAAGCTCAGGGCGAGCGGATCATTCTGACGGGTATTTCCCAAACTAACTACTAGGAACCTGTCCCTTTTACTGAAAACGCCGGTCGTGAATAGGGCCGTGTTGGCTGGGTCTGTGGTCTCAGCGAGCTGGTCTTATTTCATACGAAACCAACTCATTGCCTTCCCATCTTGGCTTGTTAGCTTCAATACATTGCCAGATATTGAAACCTCAAAAATACCTTGTGGAATGCCAAAATTTTGGGGAAATGCAATCCGAACATGATTGTCATCCAAAAATTGGTACTGACCAGTGTCGTTGTAGTTCCCTATTGAGTGGTAATAATTAACTTTGCCATCTTTGGTAAAATCATAGGTTTGTGTGGCGGATAATGCAGCAGTCGACTCCCATCTTCCGATAACCTGATTCCGCACGCCCCCGTCCAATGCGCTACAGGAAACAATGGTGATCATTATAGAAATTGTACTTACTATCATGAAAGCATTTTGGAATCTCCTCATAGTGAAACACCTCCGGTATCACGCTATGGAGCCGTCCCCAAGAAATGTTAATCTTACTCCGGTCCGCACACCTAGGTACTCTGAGGGTGCTTCGGAGACCCTAACCATAACCTACAGTAACAGGAATTACCGTACACTCACCCCTCCCCAGGGCAATCGCATTAGTCTAACAGCAATTTCCAAAATAAGCACTAGCAGGCCGCGGGCGATGCAGCGAGCCTTGTGGCGGCCGTGGGAATGATTGGACTTCTCACCTCGCCTGGCCGCCGGCAGGCGGGTTCGAAGAGTAGAGGCGTTACGGCGAAACTGCGACCTCATCTCTGTTAAGGGAACGCAGTTGATGTCCAGGCCAGCGGGTCTGTGTGAACCCCCATCACGAGCATGTCCCAGTGGAGATGCGGGCCGGTTGCCATCCCTGTCGCTCCCACCATGCCGATGGGGTCGCCCTTTTTGACGGCCTGTCCCGCGGTCACCCAGAGTTCCGCCAGGTGGTAGGAACCGCTGAACACGCCCATGCCGTGGTCAATGAGCACGGCATTTCCGCGCACAACCCATTCCCCGGCAAAAACGACGACCCCGTCGTTGGCGGCGATGGCGGTGGACCCCAGAGCAGCGGCAATGTCGTGGCCAAAATGGACGTCAAGAGGTGGGGCGCCGTTGTATGAACGGCGCGCGCCGTAGGGAGAAGACGGCGGGCCCTGAGCCGGCGGCATGAACAGCCCCTGCCATCGCTTCTGCGGCGTAAAGACAGAGGTGAGGGCAATGAGCTGGCCCCACTCCCGCTGGAGCAGGGTGGGATCAAGGAGGTCCTCCTGGCCGGGGGGCAGCGTGATCTCCTCAAGCACAAAGTTTCCAGCCGCTACGTTGACCTGCGCGGCTGCTTGCAGGGTCTGTCCATTGCTGGTCGACGCGGTAAGTGAGAGCCGCCGAGGGCCGGTCCTGTCGATGGGGCTGAACCCAACCAGGCCCCAGCCAGTGATGCCATCCACCAGGAAGTTGACCGTCTGGCCAGCGAGGTCGCCGCGCAACGCGGTCATAGACGAAGGCGCGCGCACCTGGATGCTGAGCACGCCGCCCTGGACAGACTGCGGTGCGATGGTCACCTCCAACTGAGCGGATGCCTGAACAGATGGGGAGGGTGTCGCAACGCTTGTTGGCGCCAGAGTGGGAGAAGGCGGAGATGGGGTGCCGGTGGCAGGCCGAAAGGGGGATGCCGTTGCGGACGCGGTGAGCGTCGCTGTCGGCGTAGCAGGCTGTTCAGTGGCGGAAGCGGTTGGTGTCGGCTGCCGAGGTGTGCCGGTCGATGTCGGAATGATGTTTATTGTTGAAGGTGGAGGGGAAGCTGCGTCCTGGCGGCACCCCGCGGGCAGAAGCAGCAAGAGCAACGCGAACAGGATGCGCAAAACGAGCGAGGTGTGCATAGCAACAGTATTGTAGCAGGGGAAAGCCTCTTTTTGAGGCAGCACAGACCCGCAAAATTCCCCTTGACAAGGGGTGTATCTATATCTATGATAAACCTGCCTGATAAATCAGGCGCTCATAAAACAAACAATCCTCCATATGGCTCGCTTGGATCCTTGGTGACCGAGACGGCTCGAGGTATATACGGTAGTATTCGTTAGCCTCTCAGGTTGCATGAGAGGCTATTTTTTTACGTGTACAACGCCATCACCGATGTGCCAGGCATAAAGGTTGGTCACTACACAGACCTCCATGCAGCGACGGGCTGCACGGTGGTGTTGTGTGAGCAGGGCGCCGTCGGTGGCGTGGATGTGCGGGGTTCTGCGCCGGGGACAAGGGAAACGGACCTCTTGCGTCCGGGAAACCTGGTGCAGATGGCGCACGGCGTGCTCTTGAGCGGCGGCAGCGCCTTCGGACTGGATGCCGCGGGCGGCGTGATGCGCTTTCTGGAAGAACGGAACATTGGGTACGAGATGCGGGTAGCGAGAGTGCCCATTGTTCCCGCGGCTATCCTGTACGACCTTAGCATCGGCGACGCAAAAGTTCGGCCGGGGCCTGATGAGGGGTACGCGGCGTGCATGGCCGCGGAAAGCGGCCTAGTGGCCGAGGGAACGGTCGGCGCTGGCACGGGCGCAACGGTGGCCAAAGCCCTCGGCATGGAGCATGCCATCAAGGGAGGCATTGGGACTGCGAGCGTGACGCTCCCCGACGGCACGGTGGTTGGAGCGCTGGCGGCGGTGAACGCGGGGGGAGAGGTCTTCGACGCCGATACTGGGGTGGTGCTTGCAGGGCCAAGAAACTCGGAGAATAACGGGTTCGTGAGCACACTGGAAGTCTTGATATCGAAAGTGAAACCGGAGGAGCAGTCGCCGGTGAACACCACCATCGCCGTAGTTGCAACGAATGCGACGCTGACGAAAGAGCAAGCGAACAAGCTGGCGCAGATGGCGGACGATGGGTTTGCAAGGGCAATACGCCCTGTGCATACCATGGGCGATGGCGACCTGGTGTTTGCTCTGGCCACCGGCGAGAAGAAGGGTGAAGTGCAGATGAACCTACTCGGCGCGGTGGCGGCGGAGGTCATGGCACAGGCCATTATGCGGGGCGTGTTACAGGCCACCGGCCTGGCAGGGGTCCCAGCGGTGAGAGAACTGCCTTTTGGGCAGGCGGGAAGATAGCCGAATGAACGAGAAGCCAACAATCGGGTTCATAGGAGCTGGCGTGGTGGGCAGAGCCCTCGCGGTGAGCCTGAGCCGCGCCGGCTACGAGATCGGCGCGGTCTCCAGCAGGACGATGGCTTCAGCGGAAGTGATGGCCGGCGAACTGCCGGACGCGAAAGCTGTAGCGCATCCGCAGGAAGTCGCAGGTGTGTCCGACCTTGTCTTTATCACGACTCCCGACGGAGTGATCCCCCAGGTGGCGCGCATGGTATCCTGGCGAGCGGGTCAGATGGTGGCGCACTGCAGCGGTGCGGACTCGGTCGACGCGCTGGCGTTTGCGCGTGCACAGGGCGCACAGGTCGGCGTGCTCCATCCGCTCCAGACTTTTGCGACGGCGGAACGTGCGTTGGAGAATTTGCCCGGGAGCTATTTTGCCGTTGAAGCGCAGGGGGCTATCCGAGACACGTTGGAAGGGATGGCAGCGGCGTTGCGCGGGCGGGTCATCGCCATGTCGGCGGAGCACAAGGCCCTCTATCATCTTTCTGCGGTCATAGCATCGAACTATCTGGTGACTATCGCTGCAGTAGCATCCAGCCTGTGGGAGGCCTTTGGTATCGATCAAAAGGAAGCTCTCAGCGCCCTGCTCCCCCTTATGAGAGGGACATTACATAACATGGAGGAGGTTGGGGTTCCCCGCGGACTCACAGGCCCCGTTGCCAGGGGAGATGGGACAACCATCAAGAAGCATCTGGCGGCGCTGTCACAGTCAGCTCCGGAGTTCCTTGACCTGTACAGAGCGCTGGCATTGCAGACAATTCCGGTTGCAAGAGCAAAAGGGACTATCTCTGAAGAAACGGCGGAGGAGTTGCGTGCGATTGTTGTACGAGGATTTGTACAGATGGAACGCCTTGAACGTGAACCTGCCGTGGCGTACAGTCGCGGTTAATAAAAAGGAGGAGATCGTACCATGATAAGGACGATGCTCAAGAGCAAAATACACCGTGCCACCATCACGGATGCCAACCTGCATTATGAGGGGAGTATCACCATAGATAGCGACCTGATGGAAGCTGCCGGGGTAATGCCGTATGAGCAGGTGCATGTGCTGGATGTCGATAACGGCAACCGACTTGTCACGTATGCCATAGAGGGCCCAGCGGGAAGCGGCACCATCTGCATCAACGGTGCGGCCGCCCGCCTGGTCAGCAAAGGCGACATTGTTATCATCATCACCTACGGCGCTTTTCAGGAGAGCGAACTGTGTGACTATCATCCCAGCAAGATCTACGTGGATGAAAGAAACCGCATGGTGGCGCCCAAGCCATTAGAGGCTGTGCTGGTCTAGTACTTACTTGCGAAAAAGCGCGCTATGAAAACCCGCTCAGGGTGAGCTTGTCGACCCACGAGCGGCTCGCCCTTCGACAGGCTCAGGCCATTCAGGTCGTTCGACCCCCTGCGGGATCTTCGATCTGAGAGTCTCAGGTCGTTCAGACTCTGAAGAGTCCTCAGACTCGATGAGCTCTGGCAAGAGGTGAGCGGGTAAGGAGCGAACCTAGTGCACGCGAACTTACGCAACTTAGTACTAGGTCGAGTTCGGCATTCTTATAACTCGTCGCCCGAAGCCATGCGGGAAAGAAGCGTCGGACGACAGTGTCGCCTCTCGCCACAGCGAGTCGCCTTCGGAGACTGGCGAGCGGCGCTTGCGAAAGGAGCCAACCGTGCGTGTGACCATTGCGCAGCTGAAGGAAATGAAACAAAAAGGTGAGCGCATTGCTATGCTCACCGCATATGACTATTCCACGGCCCGTTTTCTGGACGATGCAGGTGTGCCCCTCATCCTGGTGGGTGACAGCCTGGGCATGGTGATGCTGGGCTACGACTCCACCCTTCCGGTAACCATGGATGTGATGGTGCACCATACCAAGGCGGTGGTCCGGGGCACTCAGCAGGCCCTGGTTGTGGCTGACATGCCGTTCATGAGTTATCAGACCAGCCCGGAAGACGCGCTGCGCAACGCCGCACGATTCCTCCAGGAAGCCGGCGCGCAGGCGGTGAAGCTGGAAGGCGGCGAACATATGGCCGCCACAGTGCGCCGATTGACCGAAAACGGCATCCCGGTGCAGGGCCACCTGGGTCTGACCCCGCAGTCCATCAATCAACTCAGTGGCTACAAGGTACAGGGTCGCGATGTTGCCACCGCAACAAAGATGCTTCGGGACGCGCAGGCGCTGGAAGAGGCGGGCGCCTTCAGCATCGTCCTGGAGGGCGTGCCCACCCCTCTCGCTAAGGCTGTCACGCAGTGCGTCTCTGTCCCGACCATCGGCATAGGAGCCGGCCAGTTCTGCGACGGACAGGTGCAGGTGATCCACGACATCCTGGGCCTGTACCCGGACTTTGCGCCGAAGCACGCCAAGCAGTATGCCCGCATCGGCGAGACCATTCGTGAGGCGGTGAAGAGCTACGTGCAGGAAGTCCAGGAGGGAGCTTTCCCCACCGCAAAGGAGAGCTATGTGATGGACGAGAAGGTGCTGCAGGAAGCGCTGGCCCTTGCGGAGAAGGGACGGGGCCTTCGGCGTGAGTTGCGGACGCAGCACGAGTGAAAACATCTTGGAATTCAAAAGAGCACCCGCCAAAGTGGGTGCTCTTTTCTCTCAGACCACGACCCCGTGTTAAACTGACACAGGTCTGCGCTTGATGGATGGGGTGATCTTATGACAACGGGTATTGTTTCACTCAGCCTCGACATGCTCCTGCTCTTTGTGCATGACTTGGAGCGAGAGGTCGCCTTTTGGCATGGTGTTGTGGGGCTGCCGCTAGCCGCCCGCCACGGCGACTCCTTTGCTGAACTGGATATGGGGAATGGCCGACGATTAGGACTTCATGGCGGAATAACGTCGATAGGCGCGGACAAAGACCCGCATCATAGCGGCGGCTACATACCGGCATTCACCTGTGACGACATCGAGGCTGCCGCAAAACGCCTGGACGAGCGGGGCGTGCGGCTTGTCAACCGCCAGGACCAGCCCTACGCGCTCATCCTCACCTACGCCGACCCTGAGGGCAACCTTTTTGAACTGACCAAGACAAAGTGAGCCTTCAAGCGGACTGATTATGAAGATTTACCGCACCATCACAGAGTACAGGGAGTTCCGTCGCTCTGTCACGGCCAGCCTGGGTCTTGTGCCCACCTTGGGGTATCTCCACGAAGGACATATGTCGCTGGTGCGGCGCGCCCGGGCCGAGAACGCGCTGTGCGCCGCCTGGATTTTCGTCAACCCCATGCAGTTCGGTCCCAAGGAAGACTTCGGCAGCTATCCAAGGGACGAGGATAAGGACATCGCCATGTTGGAGAAGGAGGGCGTGGATGCCCTGTTCCTTCCCGATGTCGGCGAGATTTATCCAGCGGGTTTCAGCACCCATGTTGAGGTGGAGGGCGTCACAGAACGGCTGGAAGGCGAGATGCGTCCAGGGCACTTTCGGGGCGTGGCAACGGTGGTAACCATATTCTTCAACATCATGCAGCCAACCAGAGCATACTTCGGACAGAAAGACGCCCAGCAGGTGGTGGTTATCAGGAAGATGGTGCGGGACATGAACATGGGTATAGAGGTCGTCGTGTGCCCCACGGTGCGCGAGCGCGATGGCCTTGCCATGAGCAGCCGGAACGTTTATCTCAACTCAATGGAGCGCGAGGCGGCCCTGGCGCTATATCGCTCCCTGTGTCTGGCAAAGGAGCGGTGGGACGGCGGCCAGCGGGATGCAGGGGCCATCAAGCGCGAGCTGCTCAGCTTGCTTAAATCAGAACCCCTGGCGCAGGTGGACTATGTCAGCATTGCTGACACCGAAACGCTGGAAGAACTCAGCGCTATTAGTGACAAGGCACTGATCTCTCTGGCGGTGCGCATCGGAAAAACGCGGCTGATCGACAACATTATTTTGGGTGAAGGATGAGTCTGTCTATGAACATCCTAGTAACCAACGACGACGGCATTAACGCGCCCGGCCTCTGGATACTGGCAGAGGTGCTCCGCAACGTCGGCGACGTCACTATCGTGGCGCCAGACCGGGAGCAGAGCGGCGTCGGCCCGTCCCTCTCCCTGGCCAAGGCCATCCGCGTCCACAAGCTCCCCTACACCATGGAGGGCATCCAGACCTACACCGTCGAGGGCCCCCCCGGCGACGCGGTGATCGTAGGCCTGGGGCATGTGCTCAAGGACAGCGAGGTCGATCTGGTGGTCTCCGGCGTCAACCAGGGGCATAACACGGGGGAAGAGGTGCTCCTTTCCGGCACCGTGGGCGCCGCCTGGCACGCTCGCCAGCGGGGAATCCCCGCCATAGCCGTGTCCGTCCTGCAGCTCGATAGCACGCAGCACGCCATCGGTGCGCGCATGGCCGCCGTGCTGGGCCTGATGATCCACCGCAAAGAAATCCCGAGTAACATCCTCTATAACGTCAACGTGCCCCACTGCGACCTTCCCGACGTGAAGGGGGTGTTTGTCACACGGCCGTCTCACCGCGGCTTTGCCGATGAGGTGAAGGAGGAGGACGACGGCAGGAACAAGCACCACTACTTTCTGGTACGGAAGCGCAACAAAGTCCGAATGGGTCCCGGCACGGACCTGTGGGCGCTGCGCAAGAAGTACATCTCGGTGACGCTGTTGAACACCCGCCTCGGCCCGCTGCGGAGGGACGCCGTCCCAGACGGCTTCGCTGAGAAGACCTTCTCCGAGCTTGTGGACCGAGAATGGCCGCCGCTTGCCACCGCGGCGGCCGAGTAGAAATGCGACCAGGTCTGTCGCAGCTATGACCAAGAAGCTCCTGGTGCTTGTCGATGACGCGATGATGGCGGTGCGCCTGCAGGACAGCGCGGAGAAGCTGGGCTATCGAATTGTGCTGGCTGGCAACGAACAGGAGTTCATCCAAGAGTTGGAAGAGGGGCCTGAGCTGGTGCTGGTGGACACCTCCGTGGTGAGCGTGGACTGGCCCAGGTTGGTGCAGCTTGCTAAAGCCCAGCAGCGAACCGTGGTGGCATTCGGCAATCACATGGACCTGGCCGCGCGGGACACGGCGTTGGCCGCGGGCGCCGAGACGATGGTCGCAAATGCCGCGATAACTACCGACCTGGAACATATCCTCAGAAAATATACCGCAGGATAGCGACTCAGTATGCAAAACCGGTTATAAGGAGGCGGCACATGGAAGCGTCCATGATCACAACAGCCTTTGATCTCGACGGCTATCAAATCGTCCGGAATCTGGGCGTGGTGAGGGGTATTACGGTGCGTTCTCGCAGCATCGTCGGCAACATGCTGGGCGGGTTGCAGACCATCTTAGGCGGCAACATCACCGTCTACACCGAGCTGTGCGAGAAGGCCCGCGAGGAGGCTTTTCAGTTGATGATGCAGCATGCCCAGGGAATCGGTGGCAACGCCGTGATCGGTATGCGCTACGATGCCAACGCAATAACGGATGGCGTCACCGAGGTGTTGGCCTACGGGACCGCGGTTGTGGTCGAAAGGACCACCAGCGGCAACGTGATGGTGTGACAAGGCGGCCAGCGCATGGTCATGTTACGCCTCAAAAAGCAGGGACGCAGGAGACTGTTTAGCAACTGTCATTGCGAGGAGCCGGAGGCGACCCTTCGACGGGGCTCAGGACAAACTCCGCAACCTGGGGTGGGCGGGCATGCGTTGGCCTCCCCAACCCAGATTGCCACGGCCCGCCCAAAGCGGGCCTCGCAATGACACTCCTCTGTTCTATTTACTAAACTACTAAACACTCTCGTTGCAGGCTGACGGACATCTCTCAAAAATGTTGTATGTGATCCATAAGATTCGCGCAATCAATATCAAACTGGACACAGAGAATTGACGTTGACAGCGATGCCACTGGTGGGTAGGATACCTGTGGTCGACGAGGGCGCTTCCGAGAACTACACAGGAGAATAACCTGGGCAGGGTGGGAACGCCTTTTTGTGACGGGATAGCACGGCCGCCAACCTGTCTTGCGGCGAGCAAGTTCAAAAGGAGGAAGGCATGGCAACCAGAATCGGCATTAACGGGTTTGGACGTATCGGCAGGCAGGTCCTGCGGACGATCATAGAAAACCATCCAAAAGACCTGGAGGTCGCTGCGGTTAACGACCTCACCGATACCCGCACCAACGCACACCTCTTTAAGTATGACTCAAGCTACGGCATTTACCCGGGGACCATCGAAGCGCGGGAAGAGGGCATGGCCATCGATGGCAGGCTCATCAAGGTCTTCTCGGAGCGAGACCCGGCAAAGATTCCCTGGGGCAGCGTGGGCGCGGACATAGTGGTGGAGTCCACGGGCGTGTTCACCGACGCCAAGCGGGCGGCGGCCCATCTGGAAGGCGGCGCAAAGAAGGTCATCATCTCTGCGCCCGCCCGCAACGAGGACCTCACGGTGGTGTTGGGCGTCAACGAGGGCAAGTACGATCCCAAGGCCCACAAGGTCATCTCCAACGCCTCCTGCACCACCAACTGCATTGCGCCGGTGGTGAAGGTGCTCCACGAGGCCTTCGGCATGAGCCGCGGCCTGATGTCCACCATCCACTCGTACACCAACGACCAGCGCATCCTGGACCAGTTCCACGAGGACCTGCGCCGGGCTCGTTCGGCCGCGGTGAGCATCATTCCGACCACCACCGGCGCGGCCCGCGCCGTGACCCTGGTCATGCCCGAGCTGGTCGGAAAAATCCACGGCATCGCCTACCGGGTGCCGACGCCCACGGTCTCCGTGGTGGACTTTGTGGCCGACGTGGAGATGGACGTCGATATCGACATGATCAACAACGCCTATCGTGAAGCGGCCAGGGGCCCGTTGAAGGGCATCCTGGACGTGTGCGAAGAAGAGCTGGTCAGCATCGACTTCAAGGGCAACCCCCACAGCTCCATTGTGGACGCGGCCAGCACCATGGTCATCGACAAGCGCATGGTGAAAGTGGTGGCCTGGTACGACAACGAGTGGGGCTATAGCTGCCGCGTGGGAGACCTGGCAGCCTTCCTGGCGGCGAAGGGCGTGTAAGCGCTCCCGCCATCGCGAGGCCGCTGCAGGCGGTTGTGGCAATCTCAATCGTGCAGAGTAGAGGACCGTTTCAGGCTGCGGCTTCGCATGCGCTACCAGAAATTATCAGTCAAATGGGCCGGTAACACCGGCCCATTTTCTCATTCCAGCATCATCCGCAGCTTCAGCTTCTCCACCAGCCGCGGCAGCGCCTCGCCGGAAGGGGCGCGCCAGAAAGTTACTGGAAAAGTTCCTGCACATTGCACGTGAACCCCGGGAGCACGTCGTCTCCGGTCAGTTCATCGGTGAGGGTGAGCATGCGCACGTCTGTACGTGAGCGGAAGACCGTGACGGAGCGAGGCTCAGGGTAGACCACCCAGACAAGCCGAACGCCGGTCTGTAGCCACTCTTCTACCTTAGCTTGGACTTCAACGGCGGTGTCACTGGGCGATACTACCTCCACCGCGATGTCCGGCGGGCCCTCGAAAAAGCCAGCGGGAAGGCCTCCCTCAGGAATACGTTCGTTGGGTATGAAAGCGGCATCCGGGGCCCGCACCGTGTCCGGATTGCGCTCCGTCCAAAACCCCGTTCCTGCCGCAAGTACTACTCCCAATCTATCGCGTTTAACATAATCAAGGAGTACATTGCCGATTCTGGCGGCAACCGCGCCGTGGAGTGCGCCTCCAAACGGCACCTTACTAAGTTCCCCCTTGACCAGCTCGTAACGATAGCCGTCATCCGGCAAGCACAGCAACTGATCAGCAGTCAACGTAGTTTTTTGCGAGCTCATGTCCAAGATGCAACCACTTGATGTTAATTCTGACCCTATTGTAGCAGATACAAAATCTTAATCTCCCACCATCAGGCAGTTCTTGACCTTCTCCACCAGCCGCGGCAGCACCTCGCCGGAGGGGCCGCGCAGGACGATGTCGCATCGGGGAGTCAGATCGCTCTCCAGCGGGTTGACCTCGATGAGGGCGCCGCCGCGCATCTTCACCATCACGGGCAGCTCGGCCGCTGGGTAGACCACCGCCGAGGTTCCGGCCACTATCATGCAATCGGCGCGCGATGCCTCATCGCGGCAGACTTCCAGCACGTCAAAGGGGATGGGTTCGCCGAACATCACGGTGTCGGTCTTCACGATGCCGCCGCACTCAGGACAGCGAGGCGGTAACACCTCAAGGACGAAGTCCTCGCGCGGAAACCGTTGGCCGCAGCCGATGCAGCGCAGCTTGGTGCGGTTGCCGTGGATCTCGGACACACGGACGCTGCCGGCCGCGTAGTGGAGGTTATCGACGTTCTGGGTGACGAGGTGGCGCAGGACGCCGAGTTGCTCCAACTGGGCCAGCGCGTAATGGCTCGGGTTTGGCTGCGCGTCCTCGAACCCCCGAAGTTCGGGACGGTTCCGGGTGTCCTCGCCGCTGAGGCGGGCTTGCCACCAGGCTTTGGGATCGGCCAGAAAGCGGTCGTAGCCCCGCATGTCCGGCTCGCCGTACTTGGTCCAGAGGCCGCCTGGCCCGCGGAAGGGGGCGATGCCGCTCTCCACAGAGACGCCCGCCCCGGTCAGGGCAATGATGTAACGGGAGCGCGCAATGGCCCTCGTTGCCTGGTCCAGGGCATCGTCCAGCGAGTCCATGGTGCGCCTCCCTGAGAGAGATTAGAGATCGGGTTGTTCTGAAAGGTTCAGGTATTCCAGGATATCTGTGAGGAACCGGATTGAGGGGTGGTCATGACGTTTGTTCTGACGGCGGTCCACCAACAGGGTGTTGAAGCCCAGTTCTGATGGTCCCAGGATGTCCGCGTCATAGGTGTCTCCCACAAAGAGACTCTGGGCCGGGTTGGCGCCCGTCGTCTCCATGGCCGCATGGAATATCCTGGGATGAGGCTTTCTATACCCGACCTGTGCGGATGTGATCACCGACGCCACATACGGCGAGAGTCCCAGGGAGTCCACCAGTTGCGGAAGGTCCCAGGAGAAGTTGGACACGATGTTGACGTGATACCCCGCCTGGTCGAGACCCTCCATGGCCTGCCGCGCTTCCGGATATAAGGTATATGCCGAAGGACTGTCCTGGATGGCGAGGACTTCACTGATGATCTGGTCACGGTCTTTCTCGATGCCAAGACGGTCCAGGATCTGCGCTTCTACTCCGGCGCGGTACGCCTCGTAGCTCTCCCTGTCCTTGCTGGCATGGGGATGCTCAATGCCATCCGGTGAGTCGACGGTTGCCCAGGCGCCGTTGAAGGCTGTCCAGATGTCGCGGCGGTTCACGAAAATGCCGCGGCGCGCCAGGGCCCGCAGGTAGTGCCAGACCCGTGGCGGATCATTGAATGCCAGCGTGCCAGCGAAGTCGAGAAAGACCCAGTGAATAGAGTGGTTATTGTCCATAGGAACTTTGTGAATTCTGTAACAAAGTTAGATAGCCCTGCGTTTATAGTAATGGTACAGAAATGAATGCTGTTTGTCACGGTAATCAGGTAAGAGACTGCTGAATAGCAAACCTAGGCGTTGCCGGAGCCTGTCTAAATCATCGGCAGCGAAGGCTCTGAGTGTTAATGTGAAGGATATTCCGCGTTGGCTAGAGCGGTCTATCAGTCAGTTCCCCCACTGCGACCTGTGTCCACGCCGTCAGAAGATTTGTTCTGTGGTTCAAGCTTGACCGGCGTCAGGCAGGCTAGTCGAGAAGAAAGAAATTTGGTCTCGACCGCCTAAAGTACTTGACATATGAGACTTTATTTATTAAAGTAATAGATGAGAGATTTCGACTGAGAAAGGAGGATGACCAATGACAAACGAGAATACAACTTCTCAGTCCCCGCGACTTAGTGAGCCGCGCACGTCGCAGATGTCCAAGGATGCAGTTCGCGCACAGACCTTTCGTCTTGATGAAGCGTTCCGAGCGACCCGTGACCAGGGTGTAGACCCTGACATGGTGATTGACCCGTCGATATTGCTTTTCCAGGCGTTGCACCTGGCGGCATAATCAAGGGTCGGAGCAACATCCGGCCTTTCATCGTCTGCAAGGACTCAAACGGAAAAGGGGGCGAGCTTATGCTTGCCCCTTTTCCGTGTCTTCTCATCATTACTGCCGGAGTTCGGCGTCAAACTCCGCGCGCAAGCGCTGGATGATGCTCTGTCTGACGGACGACACCTCGTCACCAGACAACGTGCGGTCGGGTGCCTGATAGGTGACCGAGAATGCCAGGGATCGCTTGCCGTCCGGCACCTGCGATCCGGCATATACGTCGAACAGCCTTGCGGCGGTCACCAGCGGTGTGTCCGTTATGGCACGTTCCATGTCTGCGGCCGGGGCGGAGATGTCCACAACCACGGCCAGGTCTTCGGTCACCGCGGGGAACCGCGAAATTGATCGGTAGCGACGCCGCGCTCTGACGTGCGCAGTGATGGTTTGTACGTCAAGTTCAAACAGGTAAACCGGGCGTGAATTGATGTCAAAACGCTCCGCGACCTCTGGATGGAGCTCGCCGAGCACCCCAACCGACTCGCCGTCGACGGTGAGCGCAGCGGTCCTCCCAGGGTGGAGATTGGCGTCGGCTGCGGACTGGAAGGCAATGTCGATGCCCAGCCGCTCAAACACCGTTTGCAGAATGCCCTTGGCATCATAGAAGTCGACCGGGCGCGCCAGTTGCTCCCAATGTGGCTCATCGGAGCTGCCGGCAAAGACGCCGGCGGCTATCTCCCGCTCCTCCGGCAGGTCATTGGGGCGCGGGAGATAGATGCGCCCAACCTCAAAGAGCCGGAAGTTGCCGCTGGTGGTGCGCTCGTTGGCGGCGAGGGTGGTCAGGAGGCTGGCCCGCATGGTGGTGCGCAGGTACTCCTGTTCGGCGGACATGGGGTTGGTGACTTTGATGGCCTGCACCTGGGTCACCGCGGGCAGCGGCGCGAGCTTCTGGAGGTTGGCCTGGCTGGTCAGGGAGTAGGTGATGACCTCCTGCATCCCTGCCGCCATTAGCAGGTCACGTATCCGCTCTTTGACTTCCCTGACGGGGTCCGGCTCATGGTGGGGCACCGCTCCCTTGATGGAAGCGGTGGGCAGATTGTCGTAGCCGATGATGCGCGCCACCTCTTCGCAGAGGTTGTCGGGAATGGTGAGATCGGGCCGCCACCAGGGAGGCGTCACCTGCAGACCTGCCTGTCCGGTAGGCAGGCCGGGCTCCCAGTCTCCTGCCACACGGCACCCCAACGCGGTCAGAATGTCGTTGACCTGGCCGATGCTCAGGTCTGCGCCCAGGACGGTGCGCAGCCGACGCTGGGTGAGGTTGACGGTCACAGGCTCGCGCCGGGTCGGATATGCGTCGACGATGCCCTGGTCCGCGACGCCGTCGCACAGCTCCACCAGGAGCTTGGTGGCCCGCTGCAAGCCGACGACGGCCGAGTCGGGGTGCAGTCCCTTATCGAATCGGGCCGAGGCTTCGGTGCGGACCCGCAGGGCCGACTCGGTCTGGCGGATGTTCACGTGGTTGAAGTTGGCGGACTCCAGCAGGATGTCCACCGTCTGCTCGGTGATCTCGCTCTCCGCGCCGCCGATGATGCCGCCCAGGGCCACGGGGCCGCGGCCGTCGCAGATCAGGAGCATGTTGCCGGTGAAGGCGCGGGCGACGCCGTCCAGGGTGGTCATGGGTTCGCCCGGACGCGCCCGCCGCACTACGATCTTGCGGTCACGCACCTGGCGGTAGTCGAACGCGTGGAGGGGCTGGCCCAGCTCCAGCATGACATAGTTCGTGATATCCACGACGTTGTTGATGGGGCGCATCCCCGCCGCCGCAAGCCGCGCCTGCATCCACCCCGGCGATGGCCCTATCTTCACTCCCTTCACCAGGCTTGCGGTGTAGCGATAGCAGAGGTCGGGGTCAGCGATCTCCACGTCGACCTGGCCCTGGATGCTGAGGCCGGTCTCGGCGTAGGAGCGGTCCGGCTCCCGCAGCGTCTGGCCGGTGAGCACCGCCACCTCGCGGGCCACGCCGACCATCGAGTAGCAGTCGGGACGGTTGGGGGTGACGTCTATGTCAAGGATGGTATCGCCCAGGTAGTCGTCCAGCGGCGCGCCGATGGGGGCATCGTCGGGCAGCACCAGGATACCCTCGTGCGCGTCGGACAGGCCAAGCTCCTTCTCGGAGCACACCATGCCCTCGGAGATCACGCCGCGGATGCGGGCAGCCTTCAGCTCCGCCGTTTCGCCGCTGTGGCCGTCGATGAGCACTGCGCCCACCTGCGCGAAGGCTATCTTCTGCCCCGCCGCGACGTTGGGCGCGCCGCAGACCACGGTCTTCTCCCGTCCGCCGCCGAGGTCGACAGTCGCCAGGCGGAGGCGGTCGGCGTTGGGGTGCGGTTCGATGCGGGCCACACGCGCCACCTGCACGTTGTTCCAGGAGCCGCCCATCCGGACGATGCCGCCCACCTCGTTGCCGGAGGCGGTGAGCCTGGCCGCCAGTTCATCCGCTGGCAGGGTGATGTCCACGTATTCCCGGAGCCATTTCAGTGAGATTTTCATAGTGCTGTCCTAGTGGAAGTATTCCCCCTCTCTCCGACTCTCTCCCGCCATGGGAGAGAGGGGTTATTCCCTCCCCCTCGATGGGGGAGGGCTAGGGAGAGGGTGACCTTAGTACCCCTTCTTCTTATCGATCAGCCCCTCCAGCGGCTCGTCGGCGCGCCAGTGGCGCAGGTTGCGGCAGAAGCGGTCGACCACCCGGTCCGAGCGGAGCGGCGACGCCCCCGCCGTGTGCGAGCCGATGATGACGTTGTCGAAGCCCCAGAGCGGGCTGTCAGGCGGCAACGGCTCCCGCGGCGTCACGTCCAGGCCCGCGCCGTAGAGCTTGCCGTCACGGATGGCCCCGGCCAGCGCATCCTCGTCGACCACCTCGCCGCGGGTGACGTCGATGAGCACCGCGCCCGTCCGCATGGCAGCGAACGCCCTGGCATCGAAGAGGCCGCGGGTCTCGGCGGTCAGCGGGCAGCACACGGCCACCACGTCCGACTCGGCCAGCAGGTCGTAGAAGCGGGCGGGTTTCCACAGCGCCGCCACGCAGGACGGACGCTCCACGTCCTCGGGGTCGACGGCGATGACCCGCATGCCGAAGGCCTCGGCCCGCCGGGCCAGCGCGCGGCCGGTGCCGCCCAGGCCGATGATGCCCATGGTCTTGTCCGTCAGCTCCCAGAGCCGCTTCCGGAAGCCAGGGCGGTCCTCGACCCAGGTCTTGCGCCGCGCATGCGCGGCGATGCCGCGGGTCAGGGCCAGCAGCAGCCCGAAGGCGTGCTCCGAGAGCTGGTTGCCCACCAGCCCCTTCTCGCTGGTGAGGACCACGTCGCCCTCCATCAGCTCCGGGTAGCCGATCTCGTCGACGCCGGAGGCCAGGGCCTGCACCCAGCGCAGCTTCTTGGCGGCCAAGAAGGCATCCCGCGGCACCAGGCCGAGGACGATGTCGGCTTCTGGCGCGCGGTTGACCTGGTCCTCGATGCTTTTCGCCACCACGATGCGCGCGTCCGTGCCGGCCGCGTCCTGGACGCGGCGGCGCTGCTCCTCGGTCAGGTCCGGCAGCACTACTGGATTGGGAACTACGAGAATGAACATGGTGTTACCTGCCTCCATCTAACTAGGTCTAGCTTGGTCCCCCTCCCTCCTTCGGCAGGCTCAGAGTGAACTCTGAGCTCACCACAAGTCCCACGAGGGGAGAGAGAGCTTTTGTTCCTTCCCCCTCGATGGGGGAGGGTTAGGGAGAGGGTGATTATAACATCTCCTTAATCCGAGTGACGACTCCTGCTAAGTTGGCGAGAACATCGTTATTCCAGAAGCGGATGATCTGGAATCCCTGTGTTTCAAGCCAGCGCGTATGTATTTGGTCATGAGATCTTGTAACGTCTTCATCATGCTGACCGCCGTCGATTTCAATAATCAGGTTTCGCTCGAATGAAATGAAATCTACGATGAACGGGCCAACAGGCTGCTGCCTTTTGAACTTGACGCCCTCAAGCCGCTTTGCAGCTAGGACCTTCCAAAGCGCCCTTTCTGGAGGCGTCATTTCCTTCCGAAGTGCCTTAGCACGCTCAAGTCGAGTCATACTCATCGAGACGATCCCCCTCTCTCCAACTCTCTCCCACTAGGGGAGAGAGGGTTTGAACGTTCCCTTTCGCTCTGGCGCTCCCGCCAGGGGAGAGAGGGGTTATTCCCTCCCCCTCGACGGGGGAGGGCTAGGCGCCGTCCTGAGCTTGCCGAAGGGGAGAGGGTGACTATTCCCCTAAAACTGTCGCAGGAACCGCAGGTCGTTGCTGTAGAACAGGCGGATGTCCTCGATGCCGTAGCGGAGCATGGCGATGCGCTCCGGCCCCATCCCGAAGGCGAAGCCGGTGTACACATCGGGGTCGTAGCCCACGCGGCGCAGCACCTCCGGGTGCACCATGCCCGCGCCCATGATCTCGATCCACCCCGTGTTGCTGCATGTCCGGCAGCCTGCGCCCCTGCACATAAAGCAGTCGATGGCCATCTCCGCGCCAGGCTCCACAAAGGGGAAGTAGTCGCAGCGGAAGCGCACCCGCCGCTCCTGGCCGAACATGCGGCGGGCGAACTCGTACAGCGTCCCCTTCAGGTCGGCGAAGGAGACGCCCTCGTCCACGGCCAGCCCCTCGATCTGGTAGAACATCGACTCGTGGGTCGCGTCGGTGGCCTCGTAGCGATAGACCTTGCCGGGGACCACCACCCGAACCGGCGGGCGGGTCTTCTCCATGACCCTAGCCTGCATGGGCGAGGTGTGGGTGCGCAGGAGGATGGGGTTCTCCGCGTGGGGACCTTCCGGGCTGACCCAGATGGTGTCCCACATGTCCCGGGCGGGATGGTCCCGGGGGATGTTCAGGGCCTCAAAGTTGTAGCGGTCCCACTCCACCTCCGGGCCTTCCACCACGGCGAAGCCCATGTCGGCGAACGCGCCGCAGATCTCCCGCACAATCTGGGTGATGGGGTGCAGCCGTCCCAGGGCCACCGGGCGGCCGGGCAGGGTCACGTCGATGCGGCCGGACTGCACCGAATGCGCGATGGTCTGCTGGCGCAGGGCTTCCTGCCGGGCGGCCAGGGCCTCCTCCAGCGCGGTCTTGGCCTGGTTGGCCGCCGCGCCGATGGCACGGCGCTCGTCCGGCGTCAGCGAGCCGATGCTGCGCAGCACCTGCGTTAGGCGTCCGCTGCGGCCCAGGTAGGCGACGCGCCACGCGTCCAGCGCCTTTTCGTCGGCGATACGCTCCAGTTCCCTGAGGGCCCGCGATGTCATTGCAGATAAATCTTCAGCCATGAGAAACCTTCTAAGTTTTTGTGAGAATCTCACCCTCCCTCCCTCTCGCTCCCTCCCTTCAAGGGAGGGAGGATTCGCGGTTCCTCTCCCTTGAGGGAGAGGCTAGGAGAGGGTGAATTAACCACAACACAGAATTACCCGCCAAAGGGACTCGTCCCTCTGGACTCCCCGCGCGGCATACGGGGATAGGATACAGCACTATGCGGTTATGGGTGACGGTTTTGGGGCCTGCGAGAACGACGGACGTGGGGTTAGCTTGCTTTCCTCCGGGGAGGAAAGCAGTCCGTGGCGGAGAGGGGTGGCCGGTATAGCGGTCTATGCATAAGTAGCGCCATTATAGGAAGGCGCAGGAGGAGAAGTCAATGGTGATGGTAAGGGAAAAAGTCTATAAGTTGAGGGCTACCGGTGTTGGCAGCGCAGGTTTACGGAAGTCGTCAACGGAACTCTTTTTAAGATAGCTCGATCCGCAAGCTACCCGAAGGTGCGACTTGATATACTTCAGTTAAAATAGAGATCACATCTTTAGTAACTCCAGGAATTGCTGCTTCATTTAATTCTGCCCATTCTCTCCAGAAATTCTCATGTTCTTTGTCAGGACCATTCCAACCTAAGTTAAAGAATAAGTTTTCATTAATCGCAAAGCCGGTAGGAATAAAAGCATTACTAACAGCTTCTGCGTATAAGAGGTCGTCTATCGGAGGAAGGAATTGGATATAGTAGTTGTGGTCAGGCTGAGAGTTGTAGCTGATTATCAGAAATTCATATTCCGTTGGTTCTGTGATCAATTTGTATAGGTAATTTGTTATTGTTGGACCGCTACTAGTTAAGTCGATTGTCTCCATGCTAACATCCTTTCGTGGGTGCATTAGGCCAGTGCGTTCATCTCAAGGTAAGCGTCGATGGCCGCTGAATGCTTCCAATAAAATGCCACTGCCGCCTGTATCGCTTCCAGCGGCAGGTCATGGTCGTTTGCCGTCTTGGCTTCGTTCCAATCGATCGCTTGGAGGCAGCCGATGATTGCCCAGACGTGTATCTGTTCAGGCACAATGCGTGCCTTCAAAATCCCATGTGAGGCATCAATATACCCGCCAATGAGCTTTGCTTTATCTGGCATTGGGCTGTCCTCCCGGACGCAGTGCCTATCGGCCTACTGTCAAATCTATTAAACCACAACCATCGTCAGGAATACCATGTCCCACGGAGCCCGCGAATGACTAGCGGCTTGTTACCCCGTGCGCTCTGTGCTACTGTATGCAACCGTAAAGTAACCATAGACCACAGAATGTCAAAGGAGGCCGCCCCATGACCGCTGATTTCGTCGGCATTCAGGAAATTGTAGCTGCCGCTCGCAAAAACCTTGAACAGCCTGCCTGGGACTATCTCGTCGGTGGGTCTGAAACCGAGACCACCATGCGACGCAACCGGCAGGGCTTTGACCGCCTGGCGCTCCGGCACCGGATTCTCAGAGACGTCTCCAAGGTGGACACCTCCACTACGCTCCTGGGACACAAAATGCGGATACCGGTGATGCTGGCCCCCGTGGGTTCCCTCCAGCGGTTCCACCCCGACGGCGCCGCCGCGTCGACGAGAGCGGCCAAGGAGTTCGGGACGCTGCACACCCTCAGCTCGGTCTCCGACCCCAGCCTGGAAGATGTGGCGGCATGCGGCGACAACCCCAAGATTTATCAGCTCTACATCCGCGGCGACTTTGACTGGATCAAGGAGTGGGCCGGCAGAGCCAAGCAGGCAGGCTACGTGGGCCTGGCCATCTGCGTGGATAACCCCACCCTCAGCCGTCGAGAGAGGGTGATCCTCAGCCGCGCGCAGTTGGCTGCCGGGGCATCCCGAGTACAGGCGGCCGGGCCGGTGGTGGGGGAAGGCCCCCGCTGGGGTGGAATGGTCACGTGGGAACTGCTGGACCGCATCAAGGAGTTCTGGGGAGGTCCGATCCTGGTGAAGGGCGTGGTGACACCGGAAGATGCCAGTTTGTGCGTTGACCACGGCGTCGATGTGGTATGGGTGTCGAACCACGGCGGCCGCCAGCTAGACCACGAGGAAGGCACCATAGACGTGCTGCCGGAGATCGCTGCGGCGGTGGCCGGCCGTGCACAGATTGTGCTGGACGGGGGAATCCAGCGCGGCACCGACGTACTGAAAGCGCTGGCTCTCGGGGCCAATGCCGTTGCCGTTGGGAAGCTGCAGGGATGGGCGCTCGGAGCCGCTGGGCAGGAGGGCGTGCTGCGCCTGCTTCAGCTCCTTGAAGAAGAGATTTCGATAGATATGGGGCTGCTGGGCATCACCAGCTGGAAGCAGATCAACCCCACCTACGTGCGCAAGGTGGAGCCGGTCACACAGCCCCACGAGATGAGCGGCTGGGTGCACCTGCCGGGTGGAAAGTTGCTGTAGCAGCGAAGAAGAATCAAGTCCGCTCATCCGACGTTTCGCGGGATGAGCGGGCTTTGCATATCCGGACGATGGCCATCCTTCAAAAGCATAGGCTGCCAGATTCTTCGTTGCCTGGACTTCTCAGAATGACATGGCGTGTGTTCCCTCGCCCTTGATGCGACCGAAAGGTGGTGAGCTCATCGAGCTCATCGAGTCTGAGGACTCCTCAGAACCTGAACGGCTCATCGAGTCTGAGGACTCCTCAGAACCTGAACGGCTCATCGAGTCTGAGGACTCCTCAGAACCTGAACGGCTCATCGAGTCTGAGGACTCTTCAGAGTCTGAACGACCTGAGACTCTCAGAGTAGAACGGCCTGGGTACCAGAGGCCGTAGGGGGAGAGGGCGACGTCTTCCCCGGCGCTTCCGCCTCCCTCCTTCGGCAGGCTCAGGACGGTGTCTAGCTCCCCTCCTTCGGCGGGCAGGCCTCCCGCCAGGGGAGGGTGGATGCATTCCCTCGCCCCGAATGGGAGACTGTAATCTTCCTTACCTGATGATTTGCCATCGCTCGGCGATGTTCTTAGGAGAGTGCTGAATAACGAAGGAGAAGGCCACGTTGGGGCCCCCGACGCGCATGCCGCCGTTTGTTGAGGCTCTCGAAACACACGGCGGACGCCAGTGTCGCCTCTAGCGAGCGGTGCCTTCGAGAGCCTCAGGCAACGCCGCGCCAGTGTTGTTCAGCACTCTCTTCTTACATGAGTTGACACGGGACGAGGGTGTCGTATTCGTGGGCACTTCCGATCCGCGCGGCAGGGTGTTTCCCACACTGATCCCCCTTATCCGGCGGATGGGTTGCGCCGCGCACTCTCCCGAGAGACCGCTGAATAGGACTGTTGGTCGAGCCTGTCGAGACCATCGCCCTTCCCTTCGGATACTCTCAGGACATGCTTCTCGACAAGCTCGACCAACGAGCTAGCAACTCTCTTGTCATTCGAGTTTGTCGTTATTCAGCGGCCCTCTTCCAGGGCACTCGCATGTTCGGTGCGATCCAGCTAGCTCCGTTCGTGGTGAGCTGAGAGTTTACCCTGAGCATAGCCGAAGGGAACCATGAATGGAGCGTTGTCCGAGCGTCCTTAGACAGGCTCTCGCCTCAGCGAGTCGGTCGACTGAGTCGCCTCTGGCGACCTGCGGAGACAGGACGAGCGGGATCGAGCGCGTGTACTGCCAAGATGCGATTGCCTTGGGCCATCTTCCTGCACACTGGTCGGTCTGTGAGGAAAGCGGTACTATGAACCAATTAATCCCGGTTGGACCACACCAATTATGAGAACGCCTCAATCCATGACGGACCGTGGAGATAAGCAGCCGGCACGGCAGGTAAGCCGCTGGGCGATGTTCAGTGCGCTGCGCCATCGCAACTTTGCGCTTTACTGGTTCGGCCAGCTCTCGTCGGTCATGGGGCAGAACATGCAGTTCGTCGCGCAGAGCTGGCTGGTGCTGCATCTTACCAACTCTCCGGCGATGCTGGGCGTGGCCGGACTGGCCAGCGCCATTCCTACCATCGTCTTCGCCCTCATAGGGGGCGCGGTAGCCGACCGGACCGACCGTCAGAAGCTGTTGCGTTACACGCAGCTAGGCCAGGCGTTTCTGTATGGGCTCTTGGCGACGTTGGTGATGGCCGAAGTGGTAGAGGTGTGGCATGTCATGGCCTTTGCCTTTTTTGCCGGCCTGATTCGGGCCTTCGATCAACCCAGCCGCCAGGCGCTTATCCCTCACCTTATCCCCAGGGCTGAGCTGCCAAACGCGGTGGCACTGGGAAGCTCGGTGTGGCAGCTTTCCCGGTTGGTGGGGCCTGCCCTAGCCGGTTTGCTCATTGCCCTGTACGACGTTGGTGTGACGCTCTTTGTCGCCAGCCTGGGCTTCGTGATCTTCGTGGTGCTCCTGGCGGTGATACGGATTGAGAAGGTCGAGACTAAAGGTGCGGCCAGTCAGGGCATTTTATCCGACCTCTTTGAAGGTCTCGTGTTCATTCGCCACAACGAAATCTTCTACACGCTGATTTTACTGACCTTTTTCGATAGCATTTTCGGCATGTCATACACAGTCCTGCTGCCGATATTTGCCAGGGACATTCTGAATGTCGGTTCCCAGGGCTACGGGCTGCTGCAAACGATGAGCGGGGTGGGAGCGCTGAGCGGCACTTTGGTGGTTGTCAGCTTGTCCCGCTCAGGACGGCGAGGGCTGCAAGCGATCGTTGGAGCTGCGTGCTTCGGCTTGCTGCTCATCGCATTCTCCTTTTCACAATGGTTTCCCGCTTCACTTGCCCTGATCCTCTTGATGGGGCTTGCCAACCAAACGTATATGACCACCGTGAATACGGTCCTGCAAATGCACCTGCCAGATGATCTCAGGGGACGCGTGATGGGCATCTACGGTCTGACCTACAGCCTGATTCCCCTCGGGGGCACCGTATCAGGCGTCATCGCGGAGTTTGCGGGAGCGCCCATTGCCGTGGCCAGCGGCGGCCTGCTGGTGGCCTGCATGGCAGTGTTGGTGTTCCTCCGGCTGCCCAAGGTGCGGAACCTGGAGTAGTAGGACTTGTGTATTTCGAGACCTGCGGCAGGCCAGGATCACCGAGGTGAGGCAATGCCTTGTGTATATAAGTTTGCTTCGGCGGCTCAGCAATTTCGCAACGACGAAGGATAGGGGCAGGCCGTCAGGAACCTGCCCCTACGGTATTCACCGGTGCACCGCTCCCCCGAGCCCACTGAAGGACGAGCGGCGGGAGCCAAGCTAATCCCGCGCAAGCTCCGCCATGAGCACCAGCGCCTCGTCCTGGTCGGTGCCTATCGAGAGGCTGGTGATGCCGCTGTCGGCCCAGGCCTGGTAGCGCTCTTTGATGCGGGCGACCGGCCCTACCAACGACTGCTCGTCCAAAAACGAGTCCGGGACGGCGGTGACCGCCTCTTCGCGATGCCCGGAGAGGAACAGCTCCTGAATACGGTCTGCCTCTTTCTGGTAGCCGCGGCGCGCCATGGCGTCGTGGTGGAAGTTGATGGTGCGGTGGCCCATGCCGCCCACATAGAGCGCGACCCGCTGCTTCATCCTGTCCAGCTCGCTCTGCACATCGTTGGTGATCTTCACCTGGACGCCCGAATGAATGTCGAAGTTCTTGAGGGACTTGCCGTTGCCGGCCCGCTTGAACCCCTCCTCTAACCAGGGGCGGAAGGTGGACATCATGCCCGGCACAAAGCCCAGCGCAAGCCACCCATCGGCGATCTCGGCGGTGAGCCTGACGTTTGTCTGCGTGGATGTGCCCAGCCAGATGGGCTGGTTGGGGTTGGTGTGGAGGATGGACCGCAGCGGCCTGCCGATGCCCATAGCGCCTTCCCCTGTGTAGGGCAGGGAGATCTCCCGCCCTTCATGGACGACGGGGCCTTCCCGCTTGAATATCTTTCGCATGATGGTCACGTAGTCACGGATGCGCCAGTAGGGCTTGCCCCAGGGCTGGCCGTACCAGCCCTCCACTATCTGGGGGCCGGACACCCCCAGTCCGGCGATGACGCGGTTGCCGCCCGCCAGGGCGTCCAGCGTCGCGATGCACATGGCCGCGTTGGCGGGCGTGCGCGCCGCGAGCTGCATGATGCCGGTTGCCAGCTTGATGCGCTTTGTCAGGGCTGCCAGGTAGGCGAGGGGAGTGACTGCGTCGGAGCCGTAGGTCTCGGCAGTCCAGGCGGAGTCGTAACCCAACTCTTCCGCACGGAGGACCTTTTTCACCGGCAGGTCCATCTCTGCGCCGGAGTATCCGATGGCAATTGCGAGTTTCATGCTTTTCTCCTCAGGTCAATGTATAGGCGTGGCGCACCGGCAGGCGACCGGTGGCATACGTCCTATCGTAGGATGCCCCATTATAAGCCCTTGTTATGAATGCTTACTAGGCCACGTATTGCGTACATTTTCGGCGGGTGAATCCTGGTATCGCATTATGAGCCTGCAGGTGGGCATTGGGGCTCCCTCGCCACAGCGCGTCGGTCGGCGGAGTCGCCTCGGGATATCCTACGGGACAGGCAACGACACTCCTTTCGGTAACCGTTACTATGAGGCGGAACGACGACTTGCAATAGAAGGGATGAGTAGTTATTATATTTGAAATTACTAAGAAAATGGTACGTTGATAAGAAATACATATTTAAGGCGCTCGAAGAGTGTTCTGTCCCAGATCAGCCCCGTTACTTAACGGAAGTGGAAAAGAAGCCTTGAGCGGCTCTGCGGCTAGAAGGAAGGAGAAACTCATGGTGATCGGCTTGCTGCGTATAAACCTCGGGTTAGCTCTCGTTATGGCAATGGCCCTCGTTATCGGTTGTGCGCCTGCGGCGCAGGTGCCCGCGAACCAGGATGGCGGCGCCAAGACCGGTGCCGACCAAATCAATACGAAAGCGCCTTTCGTCACAAAAGGTGATCCCAGGCACGGGGGCGTCCTACACATTATGCAGACGGATGACCCGCCCAACTTTGATCTCTACTCTAACTCCACTTACGCAATGCAGAACTTCACCTGGGCGGCCTACAACAACCTGGTGATCTTTGACCCCTACGATCCCACCAAGTTCATTCCTGACGCGGCGGAACGCTGGGAGTTCAGCAAGGATAACAAAGAGGTCACCTTCTATCTTCACAAGAACGTCAAGTTCCACAACGGCACGCCCATGACTTCCAAAGACGTGAAGTTCAGTCTGGAATTCATCAAAGATCCGCCCAAGGGTGTGGTGAGCACTCGCCAGGACAATCTGAAGCCCATCGAGCGGATCGAGACCCCGGATGACTACACCGTCAAAATCGTGTTGACCCGTCCTTACGCCGCGCTCATGCCAATGCTGGCCCAAGGCTGGATGGGGATCTACAGCAAGGACTTCGTTGCGTCCAAGGGCAACGACATCATGAAGAAGGAGATCATGGGCACGGGCGCATTTCGCTTCAAGGAGTACATTCGGGGTACCAGCATTGAGATGGTCAAAAACCCCGACTATTGGCAGTCCGGCGTGCCTTATCTGGACGGGGTCAAATCCTACATCATCGGTGACAGGGGGACCCGTTTCGCCGCGCTCCGTACCGGCAACGTCGACATGAACGGAGTGGACGAGCTGGAAGCGGAAGAGCTAAATAAGACTCTGGCCGGAAAGGTCTCCATCGAGAAGGGGATGAACCTGGGCTGGTCCACCCTGAACATGAATGCGGACCGTAAACCTCTTGATGACCTGCGAGTGCGTAAGGCCATAAGCCTGGCCATAGATCGGCGTGGCTACATCAAGGCAGTCCAGCAGGGCGCGGGCCACCTTGGAGGTTACGTGCCACCCTCCAGCCCCTATGCTCTGCCGGAATCGGAACTGCTGAAGCTGCCCGGTTATGGAGCGGACATCGCGGCCAACCGCGCGGAGGCCAAGAAACTTCTGGCGGAAGCGGGGTATCCCAGCGGGTTCAATATGACAATGACCGTTCGCAAGGGATCCGAAGACCTGGCGGTCTACGTGACCGACCAGATCAAGCAGATCGGCATCAATGCTCCCATGAAGATCCTCGATTCTGGCCCGGCCTATGATGCGGCCGTCAAGCGGGAGTTTGACATTCTACCCTGGGGCCATGGCGCTGCTCTGGACGACCCCGACGCTCACTATACCGAGCTGTATCTGTGTGGTGCGCCGCGAGACTACTCCGGTATGTGCGACCCAAAGGTCACCCAGTTGTTTGAAAAGCAGTCGGTTGAACTCAATCCTGAGAAGCGCAAGCAGTTGGTGTGGGACTTGGAGCGCTACGCGGTGCCTCTGGGGATCAAGATCATCCTGGCTTGGAGCGAGGCCAGCCACGCGACCTGGAACTATGTGAAAGGCTACGTCAAAGGTCCCAGCAGCGGAGGCGGCTACAATACCCGTCACTACAAGCAGGTGTGGATGGACAAATAGCCAACAGCTCCTCGCGACGAAGCCCCTTCCAAACCGGAAGGGGCTTCTTTTTTCTGTAGATTCGCGAAACGTGGGGCTTGCATCGACCTTAGGAAGTCTTTACAATGTTATAATTTGTGATGGAGGGAGGGTTACCATAAAGAAAACTTATCAAGCCTCACTTGTCGTCGATTGAGTCGATCCGGTATGACGTTCATGTTTGGTTTAGGTTTGCCACGGCTGTATTGTGGCTGTGGCTGCCCCTTAGGAAGGAGTAACGAATGTTGAAGGTTTCCCTGCGCACATGTTTGACAGGTGCGCTAGGTATGGCAGTGGCGCTTGTCCTTGGATGCGCGCCCGCGGCGCAGGCCCCCATAGACCAGGGTGGCGGCGCCAAGACCGGCGCCGATGAAATTAATAGAAAGGCCCCCTTCCCCACAAAGGGTGAGCCGAAGTACGGTGGGATTCTAAAGACCGCCCAGACCGATGACCCACCCAACTTTGACCTGTATTCCAACTCCACTACCAATATGCAGAAGTTCACCTGGGCTGCGTATAACAACGTGGTGATCATAGATCCGTATGACAGCAGCAAGATCATTCCTGACGCCGCAGAGAAGTGGGACATGAGCGCAGATGGCAAGCAGATCACTTTCTATCTGAATAAGAACATCAAGTTCCACAACGGCACACCGCTGACTGCCAAGGACGTCAAATTCAGCCTGGACATACTTAGTAACCCGCCAAAGGGTGTCGTAAGCACGCGACAGGGTAACCTGGAACCGGTGGAAAAGATCGAGGCAGTCGATGACTACACAGTGAAGCTCACCCTGAAACGCACCTATGCGTCACTCCTTCCCATGTTAGCCCAAGGCTGGATGGGGATCTACAGCAAGGACTTTGTGGAGTCCAAGGGCGGCATGGAGATCATGAAGAAGGAGATGATGGGTTCGGGTGCCTTTAAGTTCAAGGAGTACGTCCGGGGCACCAGCATTTCAATCATGAAAAACCCGGACTACTGGCAGAAGGGAGTCCCGTACCTTGATGGTGTCCAGGTGTTCCTCATTCCTGACGCAGGCACTCGCTTTGCCGCCCTGCGCACCGGCCAGCTAGATTTCAACGGTGTGGATGTGGCGCAGTTCGAGCAGCTCAAGAGTGAGATGACCGATAAGCTTAACTTCGAAGAGTCGCCCTCTATCGGTTGGTCGACCCTGAACATGAATGCGGACCGCAAGCCGCTGGATGACCTGCGAGTCCGCAGGGCAGCCAGCCTCACCATCGACCGGCGCGGCTACATCAAGGCCGTCGAGCAGGGTGCGGGCATGCTTGGCGGCTATGTGCCGCCCACCAGCCAATTTGCGCTGCCGGAAGCAGAGCTGCTGAAGCTGCCAGGCTACGGCGCCGACGTTGCCGCGAATCGCGCCGAGGCCAAGAAGCTGATGGCGGAAGCCGGCTATCCCAACGGCTTTGAGTCCAGTATGATAGTTCGCAAGGGATCGGAAAACCTGGGGGTCTACGTGACCGACCAGCTCAAGCAGATCGGCATCAATGCGCCGATGAAAATCCTTGATTCCGGCCCCGCCTACGACGCGGCCTTGGCGCGGCAGTATGATTTCCTGCCCTGGGGCCACGGGCTCGCTCTGGACGACCCGGACGCGCACTACAGCGAGTTGTACATCTGCGGGGCCTTCCGTGACTACTCCGGCATGTGTGACAAAAAGGTGACGGAGCTCTACCTGAAACAGTCGCAGGAGCTGGATCCTGAGAAGCGCAAGCAGTTGGTTTGGGACCTGGAGAAGTATGCGGTGCCGCAGAGCATCAAGATCGTCCTCTCCTGGAACACAGCCCGGAGCGCCTCTTGGAACTACGTTCACGGTTGGGTGCAGGGTCCCAGCGGTGGTGGTGGTTACAACAATCGCCATTACAAGCAGGTATGGATGGAAAAATAGCCAATAGCTCTTCGCAAGAAAGCCCCTTCCGTTAGGAAGGGGCTTTTGTTTTGCCAAAAGACGGGTGACCATGACCTTGCAACGGGGATGAGGAGTCATTATAATATACTAATTTATTAATGAAAGGAGATATGTCATAAGAAAAACGTATGTGACGTGCAAGTGAGTGTTCCGGCCGAGAACTGTCTCTTCACGGATTGGCAATGCAGCCTTGATCGGCCACAGGGATGGGAGGAAGGAGAAACTTATGCCAAGGAACTCGCTGCGTATATATTTGGGGTCGGCTCTCGTCATGGCGATGGTTCTGGTGATGGGCTGTTCACCTGCGGCCCAACAGCCGTCCGGCGCCCAGCGGGGGACGCAACCTGGGCCGGATGAAGTCAACACCAAAGCGCCGTTTCCCACAAAGGGTGAGCCGAAGTACGGTGGTATTCTCCGCAGAGCCCAGACCGACGACCCCCCCAACTTCGACCTCTACGGCAATTCCACGACGGCCATGCAGAGGTTCACCTGGGCCGCCTACAACAACCTGGTGATCTTCGACCCCTACGACCCCACCAAGATCATTCCGGACCTCGCAGAGAAGTGGGATGTAAGCCAGGACGGCAAACAGATCACCTTCCATTTGGCGAAGAACGTGAAGTTCCACAATGGCACGCTTATGACGGCCAAGGACGTGAAGTTCAGCCTGGACTGGATCAGGGACCCACCTAAGGGCCTTATAAGCACCCGCCAGGGCAACCTGGAGCCAGTGGACAAAGTTGATGTGGTCGACGACTACACCGTCAAACTCACTCTGAAGCGACCATATGCGGCGCTGCTGCCGATGCTGGCTCAGGGGTGGATGCCAATTTACAGCAAGGACTTTGTGGCGTCCCAGGGTGGCCCCAAGATCATGGAAAAAGAGATGATGGGGACGGGGGCCTTTAAGTTTAAAGAGTATGTCAGGGGCACCAGCATTTCCTTGGTGAAGAACCCGGACTATTGGCAGAAGGGCGCGCCGTACCTGGATGGCACCCAGGTCTTCTTCATACCAGACCAAGGCACTCGCTTCGCCGCCCTCCGCACGGCCCAGATCGACGTGCATGGCGTGAACGAACTAGAGGGGGACGAGCTCGAAAAGGCCATGGCGGGGAAGATCAACATAGAAAAAGGGATCGGCGTCGGCTGGCAGACGGTCAACATGAACGCAAAGCGCAAGCCCTTTGATGACTTGCGGGTGAGAAAGGCAATCAGCCTGTCAATTGACCGCCGTGGCTTCATCAAAGCCATTCAATACGATCAGGGCCAACTTGGGGGCTACGTGCCACCCATCAGCCCATACGCTCTGCCGGTGGCGGAGCTGGTGAAGCTGCCCGGATACGGGACGGACATCGAGGCCAGCCGCAAGGAGGCCAAGAGACTTATGGCCGAGGCGGGCTATCCCAGTGGGTTCGACACCACCATGACAGTCCGCAAGGGCTCTGACAACCTCGCGGTCTACGTGACGGACCAGTTAAAGCAGATTGGCATCAACGCGCCGATGAAGATCCTCGACTCCGGCCCGGCCTACGATGCGGCTGTTAAGTTAGATTTCGATATGCTGCCCTGGGGCCATGGTCTTGCTTTGGACGACCCTGATGCCCACTACAGTGAGCTGTATCTCTGTGGGGCGCCCCGGGATTACTCCGGTATGTGTGATAACAAGGTGACCGAGCTCTATCTTAGGCAGTCACAGGAACTCGATCCTGAAAAACGTAAGCAGCTCGTCTGGGACATGGAGAAGTATGCGGTGCCGCTGAGCATCAAGATCGTCCTTGCGTGGACCTCATACCGGGAGGCCTCGTGGAACTACGTGAAGGGCTACGTGCAAGGCCCCAGCCCCGGCTACAACACCTCGCATTGGAAGCAGGTGTGGCTGGATAAGTAGCGTTTAACTCCTCGTGAGCAACAAAAGACGGGTGAGCGAGCCTGTTTAACAACTGTCGTTGCGATCCCTTCGGCGCGCCTGCCCGTCCGATAGGCAGGCAAGGATAGCCTGCGCAACGCAATGTCTAAGTCCAGTCATGCTCCTGAGATTGCCTCGGCCCGACTAGAGCGGGCCTCGCAATGACACTCCTCGCTCTTTTACTAAGCGCCTTCGTGATCACGCATACTTGCAATGGTGAGGACGAGTCATTACAATATGCTAATTTGCTCATGCAAGGAGTTCTATCATAAGAAAAGCATATTTGATATACTAAATGTGTGTTCTGGCCGAGAACCGTCTGTTCACTTAGTGACAATGTAGCCGTGATCGGCCTAGCAGGGTGTTGAAATAGCCCTTCCAGGTGCCAAGTAAGGTCGTATTTCGTGCCTGGCGGAACCCCAAAATAGGCCCGAATTCGAGTTTTTCAACAGCCTGCTAGGGATGGGAGGAAGGAGAAACTTATGCCAAGGAACTCGCTGCGTATATATTTGGGGTCAGCTCTCTTCATGGCGATGGTTCTGGTGATGGGCTGTGCGCCTGCGGCGCAAGCCCCTGCCCGCCAAGGAGACGCCACCCAAAAGGGCGGAGAGCAGGTGAACACCGGGGCGCCCTTCCCCACCATGGGCACGCCCAAATACGGCGGCATCCTAACGACCGCCCAGACGGACGATCCCCCTAATTTTGATCTCTATTCCAACTCCACCACCAGCATGCAGAAGTTCACCTGGGCGGCCTACAACAACCTGGTGATCTTCGACCCCTATGATCCCACCAAGTTCATGCCGGATGCCGCCGAGCGCTGGGAGATCAGCAAGGACGGCAAAGAGGTCACTTTCTACCTCCACAAGAACATCAAATTCCACAACGGCACCCCTTTGACCGCCAAGGACGTGAAGTTCAGCCTGGAGTTCATCAAAGACCCGCCCAAGGGAAATGTCAGCACCCGCCAGGACAACCTGAAGCCCATCGAGCAGATCGAAACTCCGGACGACTACACGGTCAAGCTCAAGCTGAGCCGCCCCTACGCGGCGCTGATGCCCATGCTAGCCCAGGGATGGATGGGGATCTACAGCAAGGACTTTATCGGAGCCAAGGGCAACGACATCATGCAGAAAGAGGTCATGGGGTCCGGGGCCTTCAAGCTGAAGAAGTACATCCGTGGCACCAGCGTGGAGATGGAGAAACACCCGGATTACTGGCAGAAGGGAGTGCCCTATCTGGACAGGGTGATGACCTTCCTTGTCCCAGACAAAGGCACTCGCCTTGCGGCCCTCCGCACCCGCCAGCTCGACTGGTACGGGGTGGACGCGCTGGAGTCGGAGGAGTTGGAAAAAACCATGGCAGGGAAGGTCTCCATCGAGCAAGGGATAAGCCAGAGCTGGTCCACGTTGAACATGAACGCCGACCGCAAGCCATTTGATGACCTGCGGGTGCGCAAGGCCCTGAGCCTGGCCATCGACCGGCCCGGCTACATCAAGTTGGTCCAGAAGGGCGCGGGCTATCTTGGGGGCTACGTGCCGCCCACCAGCCCCTATGCCCTGCCGGAATCGGAGCTGGTGAAGCTGCCCGGGTACGGGCCGGACATCGAGGCCAACCGCAAGGAGGCCAAGCGACTGCTGGCGGATGCGGGCTACCCCAACGGCTTCGAGACCGTCCTGACGAACCGGAAGCAGTCCGAGGACCTGGGGGTCTATGTGGCCGACCAGTTAGCCAAGGTCGGGGTCAAAACAACCATGAAGATGCTCGACTCCGGCCCGGCCTATGATGCGGCCGTCAAGCGGGAGTTTGACATCCTGCCCTGGGGCCATGGCGCCGCCCTGGACGATCCGGATGCCCACTACACCGAGCTCTACCTCTGCGGCGCGCCGCGAGACTACTCCGGGATGTGTGACCAGAAGGTGACGGATCTGTTCAACAAGCAGTCCGTGGAGCTGGACATGGAGAAGCGGAAGCAGTTGGTGTGGGACTTGGAGCGCTACGCGGTGCCTCTGGGCATCAAGATCGTCCTCTCCTGGAACGACTATCGGGTCGCCACGTGGAACTATGTGAAGGGCTACGTGCGCGGTCCGGGTTCCTACAACACCACGCATTGGAAGCAGGTGTGGCTCGACAAATAAGCTAATACCGTTCCTTAAAATACGCCCTCTCCACGTGGAGGGGGCTTATTTCGTTCTCCGATATTCCTTTGGGTTGAGCCGATCCCCGCGAGCCGCTACAGTATCTTAATGCCCTCATGGTGGAAGGCTATTGATAAACGTGTTACATTCAAGCAGCGCACTGGCCACATGGGCGGTCGATACAGTAGGAATTCCAATTGCGCGGAAACGATATTGCTGTGGTGAATTTTGGTCTGCCCCTTAAGAAGGAGAAACGTATGTCAAAGGTGTCTTTACGGGGATATGTTGCGGGTATACTTGTGCTTGCCCTCATGCTTGTGCTGGGCTGTTCTCCGGCGGCTCAGGCCCCCAATGACCAGGGCGGCGTTCCCAAGACCGGCGCGGATCAGGTCAACACAAAGGCCCCCTTCCCCACGATGGGCGAGCCAAAGTACGGCGGTATTCTGACGACCGCCCAAACGGATGACCCGCCCAACTTCGACCTTTATAGCAGTTCCACCTACGCGACGCAGCAGTTCACCTGGGCGGCCTACAACAACCTGGTGATCTTCGACCCCTATGATTCTACCAAGTTCATGCCGGACGCGGCCGAGCGCTGGGAGATCAGCAAGGACGGCACAGAGGTTGTGTTCTACCTCAACAAGAACATCAAGTTCCACAACGGCACGCCCCTGACTTCCAAGGACGTGAAGTTCAGCCTGGATTTCATGCGGGACCCGCCCAAGGGCGTGGTGAGCACGCGTCAGGACAACCTCAAGACCATCGCAAGCATTGAGACCCCGGACGACTACACGGTCAAGCTGAAGCTGAGCCGGCCCTACGCCGCATTAATGCCCATTCTGGCCCAGGGGTGGATGGGCATCTACAGCAAAGACTTCATTGAGGCCAAGGGCAACGACATCATGAAGAAGGAGATCATGGGGTCCGGGGCTTTCAAGCTGAAGAAGTACACCCGCGGCACCAGCGTGGAGATGGAGAAAAACACGGACTACTGGCAGAAGGGCGTGCCCTACCTGGATGGGATCCAGTCCTTCATCATTCCTGACCAGGGGACCCGTGTGGCCGCCTTCCGCTCTGGGCGGCTCGACCTGTATAGGTTGGGTACGGTCTTGGAGGCGGATGAGCTTGAGAAGAGCATGGGGAACAAGATCAACGTCGAAAGGGGAACCGGCATCAACTGGTCGACGGTGAACATGAATGCCAACCGGAAGCCCTTTGGCGACCTGCGGGTCCGCAAGGCCCTGAGCTTAGCCATTGACCGCCCTGGCTACATCAAGGCTATTGAGTATGGTGGAGGCCGGATTGGGGGCTACGTGCCACCCATGAGCCCCTATGCACTGCCGGAATCTGAGATGGTGAAGCTGCCCGGCTACGGCCCGGACATAGAGGCGAACCGGAAGGAAGCCAAGCGGCTGATGGGGGAGGCAGGCTACCCCAACGGGTTTGACACCACCATGACAGTGCGCAAGGGCCAGGAGGACCTGGCGGTCTACGTCACCGACCAGTTCAAGCAGATTGGCGTCAACGCGCCCATGAAGATCCTGGACTCGGGACCGGCCTATGACGCGGCCGTCAAGCTGGAGTTTGATATCCTGCCTTGGGGCCATGGCCTGGCGCTGGACGACCCGGATGCCCACTACAGCGAGCTCTACCTCTGCGGCGCGCCGCGAGACTACTCCGGGATGTGCGACCAGAAGGTGACGGAGTTGTTCGACAAGCAGTCCGTGGAGCTGGACCCGGCGAAGCGGAAACAACTCGTATGGGACTTGGAGAAGTACGCGGTACCCCTGAGCATCAAGCTGGTCCTTGCGTGGACCTCGTACCAGAACCCTAAGTGGAGCCACGTAAAGGGGTATGTGCTAGGCCCACTTGCTAAGACTACCGGGGAAAACGTCAACCATTACAAACAGGTGTGGCTCGACAAATAGCGTTCAGCAGCAAAGCTTACTGCGCCTCCTCTTGTTTTGAGGAGGCGCAGCTTTTTGTCACAATTTCGGGAGAATGCCAACAGCATGTTGCTGTATGCTGACCTTGCGGGAAACTCAATCTGCTCTCCGACTTTCCCCTTTTCTTCTTATCCCTTATCCTAGTCTCAGGCCGAGATATCGGTCTTGTTAATTGCTCTGACAACTGCCCAAGGGAGATACCTATGCCCAGCAACAGCAAAGGCGAATGGCTCGAAAAGACCTACCAGCCCGCAGCGCAGCGGTCCGGCGAGCGCGAGCCTCAGTTCGAGACCTCTTCTCAGGTAGAGGTGCAACCGCTCTACACGGCTGAGGACATCGCAGAGTTTGATCACAATCAGGACGTGGGCTTTCCCGGAGAATACCCGTACGCGCGGGGTGTGCAGCCCACCATGTACAGAGGGCGGTTTTGGACCATGCGTCAGTACGCAGGGTTCGCTTCTGCAGAAGAGTCCAACCGGCGTTATCGCTACTTGCTCGGCCAGGGACAAACCGGCCTTTCAGTAGCCTTCGATCTGCCCACGCAGACAGGTTATGACTCCGATCATCCCATGGCAGAGGCGGAGGTTGGCCAGGTAGGCGTACCCATCGATAGCCTGCGGGACATAGAAATCCTCTTTGATCAGATACCTTTGAGCAAAGTCTCAACCTCTATGACCATCAATGCCACGGCTCCCATACTGCTGGCCTTCTATCTCGTCCTGGCAAAGCGTCAGGGCGCGGACATAAACAAGCTGGAAGGCACCGTCCAGAACGATATCCTGAAGGAGTACATTGCCCGGGGCACCTATATTTTCCCACCCAAGCCGTCTATGCGGCTGGTCACGGATATTTTCAAGTTCTGTGGCGAGCAGGTGCAGTCATGGAACACTATAAGCATCAGCGGCTACCACATGCGTGAGGCCGGCTGCACCGCGGCTCAGGAACTGGGCTTTACGATGGCCGATGCTATTGCCTATGTTGATGCGGCGCTCAAGCTTGGCCTGGATTTTGACGATTTTGCGGGGCGCCTGAGCTTCTTTTTTGTGGCCCAGAGCCACCTGTTTGAGGAGGTGGCCAAATATCGGGCGGCAAGAAGGATGTGGGCGCGCATTGCTACGGAACGGTTCCATGCCAAGAGTCCTCGTTCTACCATGCTTCGCTTCCACACCCAGACCGCCGGTGTCAGTCTCACTGCGCAGCAGCCCATCAACAATATCGTGCGCACCACGCTTGAGGCTCTTGCCGCGGTGCTGGGAGGCACGCAGTCGCTCCACACCAACTCATGGGACGAGGCTATCTCGCTCCCCAGCGAAGACGCCGTGCAGGTGGCCTTGCGCACCCAGCAGATCATCGCGTACGAGAGCGGCGTGGCGGACGTCATTGACCCGTTGGGCGGCTCCTATTATGTGGAGCATCTGACCAACAAGCTGGAAGCGCAGGCAATGGAGTATGTGGAGAAGGTCGACGCCCTGGGCGGCGCGCTCGCGGCAATTGAGCAGGGCTATATCCAACGGGAGATCCAGGATAGCGCCTTTCGGTTCCAGCAGGATGTTGAATCCGGGCGCAGGACCATTGTGGGGGTCAACAAGTTTGCCACTGAGCAGGAAAAGGTGGGAAAGTTATTCCGAGTGGACAGTTCCTGGATCGAGAAACAGAAAGCCCGCACCAAAGACGTGCGCGCGTCTCGTGACCAGAAGGCCGCCGCCGCCGCGCTCAAGCACCTGGAGAAGGCAGCCAAGACAGACGAGAATACGATGCCGGTCTTTGTGGAGTGCGTGGAGGCGTACTGCACCATTGGAGAGATTTGTGATGTGCTGCGCAACCAGTGGGGGGAGATGCGAGAGCTGGTGGTGATTTAAAGGCTCCTTGCAGACCCCATCTGGATATCTCATACCCCATGATGTATAATTCACGAAGGAGGTGGTGAGATGTACAGGACTAACATTTACCTGGATGCGGAGCAAGCACGCGCCTTGAAGCACCTGGCAGCAGAACAGCGATGCAGCGTAGCCGAGCTAGTGCGCCGAGCCGTGGATGCCTACATAGTGACCAATCTTGCCGACCAATCTATCTGGCGAGAGCGGCTAGACGAATTTGTAGCGCGGGTACAAAGTCGAATGCCGAAAGAAGTGCCAGCTCAACGGGTCGAGGAAGACATTTCGCTAGCAAGGGAAGAGGTGCGGCAGGGACACGGTGCGGCAAGCCGTCATTGATACCAATGTCTGGGTCTCAGCACTGTTGAATCCTGCTGGGCCACCAGCGCGAGTTCTCGCGGCTCTTGAGGCTGGGAAGTTTAGCCTAATTGCCAGTGAGCTGCTTCTGACGGAGTTGCGGGAAGTTCTAGCGCGCCCGCGCCTAGCTCGTAAATACCACAGCACCAGTGCTATTGCCAATGAATTCACCTCTCGGCTCCGCCGTCGCGCAACAGTTGTCCCAGTAACTAGCTCACTACAGCTCTGTCGTGATCCCGATGACGACATGGTGATCGCAACGGCGGCCCTCGGGCAAGCGAACGTTCTTGTCACACGGGACGATGACATTAAGGACGATTCCGACCTCGTAAGAATCTTACGGGCAGCGGAGATCGAAGTACTTAGCGTGAGGCAGTTTCTCGTGGAACTCGACTTCGTCGTGAACTATGATCAAATTAGAGACCTGATCTCGCCAAGTGGGGATGTCAGCATCAACCCAAGGCACTTTACCCGAGAGCAGTCCTACGAGGGAATAAAAAGCGCGAGGGTAATCGCCGATCAATCTGGTAACAATCAACCCGTTCTGTGGCTAGAAATCGAATTAAATGAACTAAATGGTGAAGATATCTTCAGCGATCAACTCTGGTTGCCTAGCGAGAGTGGAAAACTCGCTGATTTTTTGGAGGACTTGAACGCGTTGGGAATCAGTATCAGGACACCTCACGACTTTGTTGGGCTTGAATTCGCTTGGGAATATGGACACGGCTACGGAACAGACAAGGGCGGTCACCCAAGGCTGCCATAAAAGAAAGACCAGACTTCTTACCCTGGGCATGTCCGGCCCTGGTTATCAGGCTCCTGCCGCCACTCGGCAGCAAGCCCCGCAAAAGCGCCATCAATGGGCCGGCCGTCCCTATCCATGAGCCCCCACTTCTTATCGGTTGGTTCCGGCCCCTCTGTTGTCCAGACATACGGCGCCCCACCGAGCACGTACTCCGGATGTGCGCGCAGCATGCGCCACATGTTCACGTACCCCTCAGCCCGGTTTTCAAACCAATACTCCTCTGCCCCAAACTCCGAGATGAATACCGGCCTATTCAGACCCGCCTCAGGCCACTCCGCAAGGATGCGTTCCAGCTCAAGACTATAGATGTTCATGCCGTACTGAAACCAAGGACGCGGGCGGGGGTTTGACAGGGACATGCTGATCGCCCGGATGAAGGTGTCTTCGGCTTCTCTGTAGATGACAGGATGATTGGGGTCAAGCGCGTGGAACATGTCTGCGAGTTCGCGGTAAAAGCGCCTGTAAGGGACGTACATTGAGCGGGGCATTTCTGTCAGCACTTCATTCCCCACTCCCCACATGCGCAGCGCAGGATGGTTTTTGAACCGGTTTATCTTCGCCACTGCTTGAATGCGCAATTGATTGAGAAAAGCAGGGTCCCGATAATCCTCTTCCGGAGGCAGGTTGAGCGGCATGAGAACCCCTATGCCGTACTCCTGGGCCAAGTCCAGGGTCAATTCATCGAACTTGTCCTGCTCATACCCCTTATCAGCGTCCCAACCGGTGATGTGATTGACGCCGGCCTCGCAGAGTATCTTGAAATCGCGGCGATAGTTGGCAGCGCGTTGTTCAGGCGTCAAATTGCGATAGATGGGGTTGTAGCCCATCCCAATAAAGACCGTTGGCGCTCCATTGACCATGTACCGGTAATGATTTTCGCCCACTTTTTCAACGCTGACAAAGCTGGGAGTATTGGCCCATGGAAGCACGCCCTGCGTGAGCCACTCTGCGGTGGTTTTCCCATTGCGAGAGATGACCGCTGACACGATACCTATCAGGAGCGCCGCAGCGACCGGCCACCATCTGATTGGCGGCGGGAAAAGGATGCGGAATCGTGATGGAGAAGGCATGCTCATCGGCTAGCGCAATGGCGTCCACGTCCAGCGGACACGCTACTCAGAACCCGCAGATCCATTTGCCGCCGCTTGGATGCTCTGCTCCAGGCGGCGTTCAGACAAGAATGCGTAGGCCAGCGTTGCAAGGCTGTCGTCTATGGGGGTTCCTTTGCCATCGGTAAGGCCAAAGTTGCGGTCAAGGGGTTCAGGGCCAACCGTGCTCCACACATATGCGCAGCCGCCTATGACCTTTTGGGTGAAGTTCTGGATGCTATCCCACTGCTTCGCATAGCCTGATGCCCGGAAGGGGGGATTCATGCCAGCCGGGCCAAATTCAGAGAGCATAAGGGGTTGTGAAAATTGGGCTGTTGGCCCATTCGCCAGCGCCTGAGAAATCCTGTTGCTAAAGAAATTCATTCCGTAGACGAACCACGGTCTCGCCTTCCCATCTTTCAAAGCTTTTGCTATGGGATCAAGGTAGACGTCCTCCGCACCTCGGTAGATGACTGGGTGGTCAGGATCAAGTTGATGCACCATGTCTGCGGCGTTCACCAGAAAGCCTCCGAAGGCTATGGCCCTTGTGCTCTTGACGTTCCCAATACCGTGAAGGACTTCGTTGCCCAGCCCCCACATCCGTAGGGCAGGAAATGCTCGATAGCGCTCCACCCATATGGCGATGTCTTCTAAGAGGCGCGCCCGCACGGCCGGGTCTTCGAACTTCATGGTGCGATTGAGCTCAAAAGGAACAATGACGCCAAGGTCGTGCTCGTTCGCAACATCAAGGAGGGTATCGTCGAACTCTGCCGGGTCCCAGCCGAGAATGGTGTTGATGCCCGCAGCGCGCATCATGGGGAAGTCCTGAGCATATAGCTCACGGCGGTCTTCTATGCTCATTCCCTTTGTGATGGCGTTGTAACCAACGCCCCGTATGCGCTTCTTGGTGCCGTTTACATAATATTCGAACCGCGAAGCAACCGGTACGATGTTCACCGTGCTTGGGCCTCTGTTTATCTTCTTGTTTTGGACTAGAGCAACGGACGCATGCTCTGCATCTGCAATGGCCTCAACAGTGCTTTGGGCGATGGGCTGCGGTGGCGGCGGTGGCATGATGTCCATGTGCGGTTGCAGGAGGAGCAGGCCGATGGCTAAAGAAAGTGGTCCTGGCGCCAGGTTTGTGAAGAGGAAAGACCGCGCTAGCCGAGGGTAGGCTTGCACAGCAGGAGTGGAGATGTAGCTACCAGTCAGCCTCTGAATACCTCTTTTTGCGCTGAGAGCGAAGACGTACATGGTCAGGAGGATAGTGCTATTCAACAACGGAGTCAGAAGCGGTTCGGAAAGAGAGATCAGCGTATCGTGGGCTGCCCCGTTTAGCCCCAGGACTTTGGTCGAGACTAAATTAATAACGATTTCTCCGCCGCTGTTGTCACCCCAGGATAGTTGAAGAATAGCCGCCGCGCCTGCGGCTTGCCACAGTATACCGACGGTAAAGAGAGCCGCAGGCGGAAGCGAAAACCCCTTGAATCTATGAGGTGCAAGGGATGCTGCCGGTAGGATAGTTAAGATGAGTCCCAGGAAGATGAAGAGTGCGCCCGTGGTGAGGCTGGCCATGTGCATACCCACGGCTGAACTTTGCAGACCAAAGATCACACTTAGCCAATTTCCTCCATAGATTTCGGAAGGTTGCGTAAAGAAGTCTGGGGCAACCCTGGCGAGGAAGTCTCCCCCGACAGTATCCAGCGCGATTTTTGGGAAATAGACGTCCCCCACCATGTTGAGGGCGAGCAGCGAGTGAATATCGTCACCAGGCAAGAAGGCAACGAGCCCGCGCACACTATCTTGTGCCGTCGCCCAAGCGATGACCCTGGCAACGGTAACAAGGGCAAGCGTATACGTCAGTGAAACGAGAGCGAGCACAAGCGCTCCGCAGAACAGGCCACCCGCGGCGAGCAACATGGTTCGAGGAAAGCCACGTTCTCTCGTGAAGCTGCGTACCTTTTCTACGGCCGTACACAGCAGCGTCACGGTTTGGAGACCAAAAATGAACGCGGCAAGCAAAACACTTGCCGCGCTAAATAGCAGCGCTCCGAATAGCATTCTGGAGAAAGCGCTGGTACGCCCTGTGATTTCGTGCAACACGACGCTCACCTAGCGGCACATGTCCTTTATGGTTGGACTAAAAGACGCAGCAGGCCGTCGCCCTCTTTGCGCTGGCTCAGCAGGCGGTGCCCGTGCTTCTGAGACCAGGCAATCACATCGTAGATATTGAGCACGTCGGGGATGATCACCTCGATGAGAGATGCCCTATCCATGTCGACCTGTGTGCTCAGGGCGGCGATGATGCCCGCGCAGTTCTTCCCGCGACCGTCAATCACCACCCATCCACTGCCGATGGCGGCGGTATGGCCGTTGCCATTGCCGTTGCGGACGCCGATAGCGCCGCTCTTGCGGAGGTCGAGCTGTCTCTTGAACTCCGCCACGGCCTCCCAATTGACGGCAGTGGTGCGGTCACCTGCGTTGGAGCAGACCGCGCCTCGCACTCCCACGATGTCCGGGTTGATGCGGGCCAGCTCGTCCAGATCGGACAGGCGCAGGTGCCCTGAAAGGGCAGTGCTCATGCCCGCCTCCTTGCCTTCTATGACCATGTCCCGAAGTTCATCCTCAGGTAAGAAGTCAAAGAGGTTGCGGCCATCTTTGGTCAAGGTGTCAATAAGAATGCCGTCACAGCGGCTTGCCTTTGCCAGCTTCATCATGAGCCTGGGGTCCAGGCCATCATAGAGGGGGTTGTCCGCAAAGAGAGAACCAATGAGCTTCGTGTCGGTTCCCTCCAGCGCCTTCTTGGAAGCCTGCAGCGTGGATATAGCTGACTCCAAGGGTGTGTTCAGAAAGCCGACCTTCACCGAGGTAGCGCTGAGCACACCCGCCGCATAGACCGCCATTGCCACAGTGCCTTCCTGGTTCGGAACGACACCCAGCGTGATACTTACGTGCTGGGGAGGCTCGATAGCCGCGCGGATTTCCTTTGCCACGCCGGGATGAGCGGAGCCGACCAGCGCTTCCTGCAAATTCTTTACGTCAACAATGTCTGCGCCGCCCTTTGCCGCTTGCAGGGCCTCTGGCAGATTTTGGACACTCACCATGAGTATCATGAGCGGTTACCTCCGGCCACCAATGAGGGCATTATGTGCAACGCTTCAAGCTGTTGCCTCAGTTGGGATTTGTCTTCCGGGGTCATATCAATGAGGGGGAGCCGCACGCCGCCGCCTGCCATGCCCATCAACTCACCCCAGTATTTGCACAGGGACACGGGTATGACCCCGTTGTGCTTCTGCACGGTGGCGCTCCACCATTTGTCGGAGAGCTCCTTCACCGGACGGAGATGCTCGTTGTAGAAAGCCTCGTCGATATCGCCTGCACAGGCACGGTCAATGAACTGCACATAGTAGTTCCTGCCGGGGAGATCAAAACGCCAGTCAGAGGTGTTGGCAAACATCACCTGCTGGTGGAAACCGTACTCCTTCTCTTTGAAGTGGATCCACTCGTCGGGCGTGCTGATGACGGCCTCTTTCCCGACCAGCATGTGGGTGTCAAGAGAGATCTGCTGGTTGAAGCTGGCCTCTTTTACGCCGACAACGTTGGGAATCTTGCAGAGCTCTCTGAGTCCCTGCGGGCTCATGACGATGCCGAACTGAGGAGAGTTATAGAACATGATGCCCAGGTTGGTGTTTGCCGCCACCACCTTGGTGAACTCAATGACCTGCTGCTCGGTTTTGGTGACAATGTAGGGCGCTGCCAGGATAAGGATGTCGTAGCCCCGGGCCTCGATGTACTTGGCCAGCTTGATGGCCTCTTTGTACGAGGTGTGGGTGCCCTGAGCAGCGATGGACCACTGACCGCCTGCTTCGTCAGCAACGATGTCGAAAAGGCGCAGGCGTTCCTCCGTCGTTAAACTCCAGAACTCGCCCATGTTCCAGGAGCAGCCACCGCCGGCGGTGCCGAGGGAGCGGATGTGTTGGATGTTTTTCCGGAGGCCTTGTTCATCGATCTCATCATCAGGGGTGAAAGGAGTGACCAGGGTGGTCCACTCTCCGTGCAGGTGCTCGCGCGCCCACTCTTTTGCCTCACTCTTCGAGTATTTCGGCATGGTGTGTCTCCTCGGAAGACTAGTTGGAAGGTGCCGTCCCTCTACGGTTTGTGAGGGACAAATCGGCTTAATTGTACCTGCGCGTTCAAGAGGGTGTCAATAAGAGCGGGGCTCGATGTGAATATTTTCACTCATAACACGGTGTGCCAGGTGCCAGAACGCTGAACGGCAGCGTCGGACGAGCCTGCGTAACGGCAATGAGGCCTGTTGAGACCGTCAGCGTTCTTCTCGACGAGCTCGAAGAACGGACGTCCAACTGCTTTGCCGTATGACCTTGCCCCTGCGGTGCAGTCTCTTGCTGGTGAGGGCGTCTGTAGCTTAAGGATGGGAGTGTAGTAGAATAGCAACAGCGCAGGAATAATACTGAGGTGCCCATGATCAAGGGACTGCATCACATAGCCATTGCCGTGCACAATCTGGAAGCCACGGCCCGCTTCTATAAGGAGACCTTCGGGCTGCCGGATCCAGAGAAGCAGGAAGTGGTGGAAGAGCAGGGCGTTAAAGCCTGCTTCATAAATCTTGGCAATGCCTACATTGAGCTGCTTGAGCCCAGCCGTGAAGACAGCACTGTGGCGCGTTACCTGGCGCGCAGTGGCGAGGGTCTGCATCACATCTGTTTCGAGACGGATAATATTGAAGAAGAGCTTCGGCGCATGCTCACCAAAAAGATTGATCTGATCGACAAAACGCCGCGGCACGGTCTGGCGGGCCAGATAGCGTTTCTGCATCCTCGTTCGACAGGGAGCGTGCTCATCGAGCTTGTACAAGTAGAAGGGGAGGGAGGCGCCGCTATGACCTCCACCGATGGACGGAAAATCCGCATTCTCATTGCCAAGCCGGGACTGGACGGCCACGACCGCGGGGCGAAGGTGGTTGCCCGCGCGCTGCGGGATTCTGGCATGGAAGTGATCTATACCGGCATCCGCCAGAGTCCTGAGATGATCGCGGAAGCGGCCCTGCAGGAGGACGTGGATGCCGTTGGCCTCAGCATCCTCTCCGGCGCGCACATGGAGCTGTGTCCAAAGGTGGTGCAGCTTCTGCGCGAGAAGGGCATGGATGATGTGCCGGTGTTCCTGGGCGGCATTATCCCAGACGAAGATATTGAGGCCCTTAAAAACGCGGGCATTCAGGGTGTCTTTGGTCCAGGCACGCCAACCATTCAGATCATAGATTTCGTGCGCGCCCTGCTTCCGAAAAAGTAGCGCATGGACTTAGCAGAAGGCGTCCTACAGGGTGATAGGCGGTCGCTATCCCGGCTTCTCACCTACGTGGAGAATCACAAACAAGGGGTGGAGGAGACACTGCGCCGTCTCTATCCCCATGCCGGGCGTGCCAAGACCATCGGCATCACGGGGGTGCCGGGCGCAGGCAAAAGCACTTTGGTCTTTGCCCTAGCCTCTGAGTTCCGGCGTCGCGGCGTCTCCGTGGGCGTGGTCGCAATCGATCCTTCCAGCCCGTTCACCCGGGGCGCGCTGTTGGGCGACCGCGTGCGAATGCAGGGGCTGACGGGCGATGCCGGAGTGTTCATCCGCAGCATGGCAACGCGCGGCGCAATGGGCGGCCTGGCTGCTGGCACCATTGATGCCATGATGGTGCTGGACGCCTTCGGGATGGATGTGGTCATTGTGGAGACGGTGGGCGCGGGACAGGACGAGGTGGACGTGGTCAGAGCGGCGCAGACCGTGCTGGTGGTGGAGATACCCGGCGGCGGTGATGAAGTGCAGGCCCTCAAAGCGGGCATCCTGGAGATTGCCGATATCTTTGTGGTCAACAAGGCGGACCGGGAGGGCGCAGAGGCCACCGTTGCGAACCTCCGCCAGCTCGTCAATCTGACGCCCAGGAGCCGGCGTGACCGCGCCATCCCGGTGATGAAGACCGTTGCGGTGAAGAACGAGGGCGTTTCCGAGCTTGTGGACGCCATAGAGAAACACCACCAATTCCTCATTGATACAGGTCAGATGGAGAGGCGCGCCGCCGAGCGAGTGCGTTTTCAGCTCCTTGCCTTGGCGCAGCATCATTTTGCGGCGCGACTGCAACGGGCGAGCGAGGAGACCGGTATGCTCGACGACCTTGTGCGGGCCGTAGGACAGAAGTCGCTGGACCCCTACACGGCCGCTGAACAGTTGCAGCAGGCGATAGAAAATCCTATCCCCTCCTCTGCTGTTAATTAACAAGCAATAGCTGACCTGCTCAATGGCTGGTCTTTTTGGCGAAATGCTCCTCATTTTTGTGCTTGTACTGCTCAACGCCTTTCTGGCCGCCTCCGAGATAGCACTGGTCACCGCGCGGCGGTCCTATCTAGCCCTGAGGGCGGAGGAAGACCCGGATGCTGCTGCCGCGCTCCGTCTGGTAGAAAACCCCAGCCGGCTTTTGGCGACTGTCCAGGTAGGTATCACTCTCGCAGGGTTTTTTGCATCTGCGGTGGGCGCCCTCAGCTTTGTCGTAATTGTGTCTGACGTCTTAGAGCGAGTGCCCTGGGAGCCCGTCCAGACGTGGAGTGAGACCATCGCGATCATTGCCGTTACCCTGGTCATCTCCTTCGTGAGTATCGTTTTCGGTGAGCTCATTCCTAAACGTCTCGCTATCCATTACGCCGATCAGATTTCCTTAGCCATTGCTCGCCCGATAGAGTGGCTCGCCGTCGCGACTGCGCCCATAGTTGGCATTCTCTCTGGCAGCGCAAACTTACTTTTGCGAGTCTTCGGCATACGAGATTTGCGAACAGGTCAAGCCAGTGTAACGGAGGCCGACCTCCGTTTTATGTTTGACGTTGCTGCCAAGGAAGGCGAGGTGGAACTCTCTGAAATAAAGATGCTCCACCGAGTCTTTGAGTTCACAGACCGCCTCGCCAAAGAGGTGATGACGCCCCGCCCTGAGATCCAATGGGTGGACAAAGATGAGACTTTGAAGGACCTCCTGACCCTTTTTGCGGAGACATTTCATGCCCGTTATCTGCTCTGTGACGGTGAGCCGGACAACATCCTGGGCGTCATTAATATGAAAGATGTGCTGCGCGCGCAGGCCACAAAAGAGGTTACTGACGAGAGCTCGCTGCAACAGTTTATGCGGCCCGTACTCTTTGTGCCGGAAACCAAGCGGGTTGGCGAGCTCTTTGAAGAAATGCGGTTGGCGGGCCATCAGATGGCGGTCATTGTGGATGAGTATGGCGGAACCGCCGGCCTCGTGACCCTGAAGCAGATCATCGAGGAGATAATGGGGCGTGTCGGCGATGAAACCACGGGGCAGGAGCAGGAGTACGAATCCATCGACGAGCATACCTTCCAGGTGGAGGGCGCCATGCGCGTTGACGAAGCGAGGGAGGCGCTGGGTCTGAACCTCCCTGAAGGTGACTACGAGACCGTGGCCGGCTACCTGCTCTTTATCCTCGGGCACATCCCGCAGCAGGGTGAGCTTGTGCGCTATGAGAACTTTCGGCTCACCGTTGCCGAGATGAGCGGCGTCAAAATCGAAAAAGTTCTGGTGACCCGGACCTAATGGCAATGCAGCGTCTGCGCGTTACCTTCTCCCGGGGGGAGAACACGAAATATGTCCCGCACCTTGATATGATGCGTTATTGGGAGCGGGCATTCCGCCGCGCTCGCATCTCCATTGTGTATAGCGAGGGTTTCCATCCGCATCCGCGCTTCTCCATAGCGTCACCCCTGCCGGTTGGCGTCACCAGCGAGGGCGAGTTGATGGACCTTTTCCTGGACCGCGAGGTATCGCTCTCCACGTTCCTGCGAGAACTTGCTGTCCAGATGGTCTCAGACATTGAGGTGCGCTCAGTGGAAGCGGTCGACCTGGAATCACCCTCTGTCCAGTCCCTGCTGCGCGCGGCCGAGTATCGGGTTGGCGTGGCGACGACGATTTCACGGGAGGCGGCAGAGATGGCAGTCGGCGAGCTTTTGGGGAAAGCGACCCTGCCGTGGGAGCACGTGCGGGACGGCGAGGTCCGCCGCTACGATCTGCGCGCTCTGGTGCATGAGCTGCGCCTGGAACAGTGGTCGGCGGACATGACTGAGTTCTGGATGAGACTGAAGGCGGACAGCTCAGGCGCCGGACGGCCGGAGCAGGTGGCATTGGCGTTGGGCTACCAGGAGCAGCCGGAGTACATCCACCGCTTGAAGCTCGTGGTTGCGGTCGCTGTTCCCAAACCGTCCGCCCTGAGCAAGAGGCACTAGCAGGCTGCCCCGAAGTTGTCGGTTAGGATATGGCGCTGAGCTGTCATTGCGAGGAGGCGCAGCCGACGTGGCAATCTTGTATCTTGAAGGTGAGGCAGGATAGACCGTTGGCAATCTTGGTCGGTAGAGGCCGTTCGTACCAGCATGGTCGTCCTGCGTCACGTCCCACCCAGAAGCCCGAAC